>Ga0214921_10001350_pt1 | contig 42317 bp, 37 predicted proteins | sample LL1505_MetaG_FD_177992 | JGI IMG/M metagenome (GOLD analysis project Ga0214921, IMG submission 177992) | Freshwater microbial communities from Lake Lanier, Atlanta, Georgia, United States - LL-1505 | ecosystem: Environmental > Aquatic > Freshwater > Lake | place: USA: Georgia | collected...
GCCTTGGTTGCTTTCGTAGGCCTTGGCTTCGGCATCCCACAGCGGCCACTCGAACATGGGGTAAAGCTTGCGGCCGTCTTTAGAGCTGGCCATGGGCTCGAAACCGCCGGAGCGGCGCACCGGGAAATTTGACAGGGTCGGCGTGGCAGGGCGCGCATGCAGGTGGTGGTCCGGGCCGCGGTAGGCCGTGTCGCCAACTTTAGTCTCGACGACGCTCAGCACCTTGCCTTTATTGTCTGTGCGAAGAATATAAGGGCCAAATTCTTCGCCAATCCACCACTCATTGCCGATGCGCTGAATGGATTCGATATCGAAATCGGCACCGGTCAGGTAGCGTTTGCTGCTGTTTTCGTTCTGGATGAAAAACGGAACCTTGCGGTCCGGATCGTGCAGAAAAGTTGTCTGCAGTCGCTGGGTTTGGCCGGTCTTCCAGTTGATTTTGAGGTGGTGCACCATCAAAAGCGCATCCATCGAATTGATTTTGTTGCCAAAGCCGTTGTCGGTCAGTGCCAAAAACTCGTCTTTGCCTAGCGAAACAATGCCGGAGAAACCTTGCACCGACTGGCCTTGCACCGGCAGGCTGCCGCCGGAGGCGCGCGGGTACTTGGGGTCGCCCACAAAGGTGTTGGCCGGCACACTGCCCAGGGCGGTAACGCGCTCGCGCTGGGTGTTGGCAAATTTGCCGCTGGTGGCAAACAGCGGACCGGCATCTTTGGGCGCGGCCACGGTGGTCAGGGCTGGCACAAATGCGTGGCCGGCCAATGTGGCGCTGACTTCGACTTGCGCTAAGGCGGCGCCAGAGCACAAGGCTAAAGCAAGGGCGAGACGGTGGGTTTGCATGTAAAAACTCCGCAGTGGTTAAAAAAAAGCCAGCGTAGGTGCCGGCGGTGACATTGGTGTGTCAACGCGGGCTTTAAGGGCCTGTGTAGAAAGTTCTTTCAGCGCCTGTGGATAGCTGTCATGAAATCGACTTGTAGATCTCAAAGAATGTGCGTTTTGAAAAAGGAAATTAAAAATGAAACTGTGCACAATTTCTCTTTGCAAACGCTGGTCTATGGCTGCGCTTTTGTGTGCTGCCGCCCAAGTTGTCGCGGCCCAGCCCTTCAGCTTTGTGGCTTTGGGTGACTTACCTTACGGTCAGGCAGCGCAGGGCTATGCGCCCTACAAATCGCTTATCAGTTCCATCAACCAAGAGCGCCCCAGTTTTTCTATCCACATCGGTGACTTCAAATCGGGCTCTACGCTGTGCTCGAACGAAGAGTCGAAAGTACAACTCGGCCATTTCGGCTTGTTTGACAGCGCACTGGTTTTCACACCGGGCGACAACGAATGGACCGACTGCCACCGCGCCAACAACGGCGGCCATGATCCGCTGGAGCGCCTTCAATCATTGCGGGCCACGTTTTACAAGCCGGGCATGTCGCTGGGCAAGCAGCCACTGCCTGTGCTCAACCAGTCGACCGCAACGCCGGCCTTTTCCAAGTTCGTGGAGAACCAGCGCTGGTTGCACCAAGGCGTGGTGTTCGCCACACTGCATATCGTAGGCAGCAATAACAATTTTGAAGTGCGCGACCCGCGTGCCGTGGCCGAATTTTTTGAGCGTGAAAAGGCCAACATCGCCTGGATCCGTGAAGCCTTTGCAAGTGCAGCCCAGTCACAGGCCAAAGCCATCGTGCTGGCCATGCAAGCCGACGTGTTTGAAGCTAAGAGCCTGTGGGAAGACTTTCCTGCGCACTCGGGCTACCGCGCCAGCATTGGTGAGACTTTGCTACCGCTGGCGGCGCAATCCAAAATCCCGGTGCTGTTGATCCATGGCGACAGCCATGTTTTTCGTTTCGACCAGCCTTTTATGTTGAATAAAAAGCCGCTCCCACAACTCACCCGGTTGGAGGTGCCCGGTGCCGGTGATGTGCGCGCCGTGCATGTGACCGTGGACACACGCCAGCGCAACCCCTTTGCGGTGCGCTTGCTGGAGCCTGCTGCCACGCCCTGATTTGCCGCGGCGAGGGCGCTTGAATGCGTCCGTGATGCTTGGGTTGTCGCCGGCCAGTGGCCGGTTTGTGCGACCATCGCATTCATGCAAAATTTTTGGCCCTCCAGCGGCTTTGACCAGCTCCGGCGTAATGCGCGTGGCTGGCTGATTCCCACCGATGATTACCTGCGGCTGTTTTTGCAGCGACCCGAACTGGCGCTGCTGCCCGAGTCTTGCCCCAACGAGATCAAGTTGCACACGGCGCTGCAAGCCGAGCCTGCCCGCGCTGTTGGCTTGCTGGAACTGGCCGCCATCATGGACGCAGACGCCCGCGAGAGCTACACCTTGTTTGTCAACTTTCGCAACGACTTGCTGGCTGCCGGTAGTTTGGAGGCCTGTTACCTGGGCTTGTTCAGGCGAGGAGTGATGGGCGTGCCGCCGCTCTTTCTGGATTTGCTGGCGCAGGCCATTGCTCGCAATGTTTTGCATGACAGTCAAGATGCTTACGAAGTACGGGCAGCGGAAATGCTTTTTCGGCCGCAGCGCCTGACGATTGAACAGGGGCAGATTCTGGCCGGCGATTTGAGTGTGCTGGACATGCTCAAAGACACCGGCGGTTTGGGCGATATCGGTCGCCTGCTGGCTGAAGCCAAGGCGCCGATGCGAGAAGTTCGCATGCAAGTGCTGAGCGATGACAACGCCGCCGACTACTGGCGTGCCGGCGAGAGCTACAACTTTTTGTTAGACCTCACGCACGAGGTCAACAACGACCTCAGCCACGGGCTGGTTTTGACCATGACGCGGGCGCGTTCAGGCTTGAGCGCATTGGCGCGGGTTCTGGAGAAATGGGTGCAGCACATGCTGGGCGTTGCGGTGCGCGTGCGGCCTTTGCAAAAAATTGACGACCCCGGTTGGCGCTGGCATGTGGGCCTGGATGTGCATGCCTCGGCTTTGCTCAATGACCTGTACGAAGACAAACCGGTCGAGCCTGAGCGCCTGCAGAGACTGCTCAGCCTGTTCCGTTTGGAGTTCGATCAGCCGCAGGAAATGCGTGCCGACGTGGCGGGCAAGCCGGTCTACCTGGGGCTCATGATGAGCGAGGACCGGGCCTTGCGTCTGAAGCCTCAAAACCTGCTGCTCAACCTGCCGCTTGCGGCCTTGGCATAAAATCCGGTATTCAGCTATTTTTAAACGGAGTCTTCCATGCCTAAAAAAATCCGAGTCGAAGCCGACAGGTGCGCACCTAAACCCACACTTGCTCCTGGCATGACCCGCACTGCCGGCCACGGCCAGAAAGTCAGCCTAGAGCGCGGCTCCTGGACCCGCAGCAAGAAAAACCCGGGCAAGCGTCCCAGCAAGGGCGGTTAATTCCCTTTCAGGTGCAGCCTTGGCGCTGCACCGGTATTTCTACGGTCTGCCTTTGGCAGGCCGTTTTTTTTGACTGGCTGCAGGGGATAAACCCCCGTCTCGCACAATGCGACTGCGCCCGGGCCAGCCCAGCCAGAGCCTTAGCCTTTGATGCCCGCAGCCTGACGCAACATCGCGGCCTTGTCCGTGCGCTCCCAGCTGAACTCAGGTTCATCACGGCCGAAGTGGCCGTAAGCGGCGGTCTTTTCGTAGATCGGGCGCAGCAGGTCCAGCATCTGGATGATGCCTTTGGGTCGCAGGTCAAAGTGTTCGTTGACCAGCGCGGCGATCTGCTCGTCAGGAATCACGCCCGTGCCTTCGGTGTAGATGGTCACGTTCATCGGCTTGGCCACGCCAATCGCGTAAGCCACCTGGATCTGGCACTGCTTGGCCAGGCCAGCGGCAACTATGTTCTTGGCCACATAACGCGCAGCGTAGGCGGCTGAGCGGTCCACCTTGGTGGGGTCCTTGCCTGAAAACGCGCCGCCGCCGTGCGGGCAGGCGCCGCCGTAGGTGTCCACAATGATCTTGCGGCCGGTCAGGCCGCAGTCGCCTTGCGGGCCGCCGATGACAAAGCGGCCGGTCGGGTTGACAAGGTACTTGGTGTCTTTGAGCCATTCCTTGGGCAGCACGGGCTTGATGATCTCTTCTATCACCGCCTCGATGAAGGCCGGCTTCATCTTGGTGCCGTCACTCATTTCGGGGCTGTGCTGGCTGGACAGCACCACGGTGTCGATGCTGTGCGGCTTGCCGTCGACATAGCGCATGGTCACCTGGCTCTTGGCGTCCGGGCGCAGGAAAGGCAGGCGGCCATCCTTGCGCAACTGCGCCTGGCGCTCGACCAGGCGGTGTGCGTAGTAAATCGGCGCAGGCATGAGCTCGGTGGTCTCGCTGCAGGCGTAGCCGAACATCAGGCCCTGGTCACCGGCGCCGGTGTTCAAGTGGTCGTCAGACGCATGGTCAACGCCCTGGGCGATGTCATTGCTTTGCTTGTCGTAAGCCACCAGCACCGCGCAGCCCTTGTAGTCAATGCCGTACTCGGTGTTGTCGTAGCCGATGCGCTTGATGGTGTCGCGTGCCACTTGGATGTAGTCCACATGCGCGTTGGTGGTGATCTCGCCGGCCAGCACCACCAGACCGGTGTTGCACAGGGTCTCAGCGGCCACGCGGGACTTGGGGTCTTGCTTGAAGATCGCGTCGAGGATCGCGTCAGAAATCTGGTCGGCGACCTTGTCGGGGTGGCCTTCGGATACGGACTCGGATGTGAAAAGAAAATCGTTCGCCATGCTGTTGCACTCCATCAGGTTAGTCGGCGCGTTGCCGGCTTGGGGATGCCTCGGCGAACGCTTTAGCAGATATATTTAACGTCGCCCTGCAAGTTGTTCTGTAACTCGGCGACAGGCAAATTATATGCCGGGCGCGGCAGTTTCGGCCACTTAAACTAGGCCACTTCCCAAAGAAGGCCGATGTTTGCCCCGGGCAGATGCCTGTAACCCGCTTGCCGACCACCATTGCCTGATGCTTTTGCTGTTTCGTTTTTTCTCAATCTGGCCCTTGCGCGCACTGCATGCGCTGGGCGCAGCCTTGGGCTGGACGGTCTGGGCGCTAAGCCCGCGTTACCGCGCCACTTTCCGCTCTAACGTGGCTCAGGCCGGAGTCACTTTCGAGCAGGCCCGCCCGGCCATCGCCGAGGCCGGTCGTTTTGTCGCAGAGCTGCCTAAACTCTGGATGCGCCCACCAGGCCAGTCCTGTCTGGGCAATGTCAAGGTCACGGGTCAGGCCCATGTTGAGGCGGCATTTGCGGCGGGTCGCGGGGTGATTTTTTTCGGGCCGCACGCTGGCAGTTTTGAGCTGGCGCCGCAGGTGCTGGCCGAACTCTATGGCCCAGTCACCGCCATTTACCGGCCTGCGCGCAAGCCCTGGCTGGCACGGCTGACGCAGCTGAGTCGACAGCGCCCCGGCATGGTGGCGATTCCGGCCAGCCTGAGCGGCATCCGGCAAATGCACAAAGCGCTCAAAGCCAATGCCGCTGTGGCGCTTCTGACCGATCAGGTGCCGCCTGAGGGGCTCGGTGTCTGGGCGCCATTTTTCGGTAAGTCCGCCTACACCATGACTTTGGCTGCGCGTTTGGCGATGCAAAGCGGCGCCGCCTTGTTGCCGGTGCGTTTGTTGCGATTGCCGCGCGGCGCAGGCTATGACATGGAGATTTTGCCGCCGCTGACCGGCTTGACCACCACCCCACCGCCCGACTTGTTGCAGGCTGTGACCTTGGTCAACCAGTGCATTGAGTCACTGGTACTGAGCCAGCCCGGGCAGTACCTGTGGGCCTACTCGCGCTACAAAAAGCCAAGGGGTACGCCGGCCGCGCCGGCCAATGCGGCGGACACCTCTCGCCACGATGAGGGGGAGTCGACTTGAGCATGGGGCCGCTTCAGCGCTTAGCCCGACTGGGCACGCACGCCGGGATTGTGTTGATGCGGCTGTTGGCGCCCTTGCCGCTGCCTTGGGTGCGCCGTCTGGGCGTCTGCCTGGGCTATGTTCTTTACGCTGTGGCACTGCCGCGCCGGCGGGTGGTGCAGACCAATTTAGCGCTTTGTTTTCCGGCAATCAGTGCCGCTGAGCGCAGGGTGTTGGCGCGCCAGACATTTGTTTATTTTGCCCAGACCTGGCTGGATCGCAGCTGGCTCTGGCACGGACCGCGCGCCGTGCTGATGCAGCGCCTGCGCTTGCGCGGTGCGGTGCATGAGTTAGACGGCCTGGCGCCCACCATTATTTTTTGCCCGCATTTTTATGGTTTAGATGCCGGCGTAACCGCAGTCAATATTCATGTGGACCGGGACCTGACCACGATTTACTCGCGCCAAAGCAACGCGCTGCTGGACAGCTGGATCAAAAAGGGGCGGCAGCGTTTCGGGCGCTTGCGTTTGTTTTTGCGCAGCGAGGGCGTCAAAACCCACGTCAATGCGCTGCGTGCTGGGGAGCTGCTTTACTTGCTGCCCGACATGGACTTCGGCAGGGACAACACGGTGTTCGTGCCGTTTTTTGGCGTGCAGACCGCAACGCTGCCATCGATTCCACGCTTTGCCCGCTTAGGCCCCGCCAAAGTGGTGCCGGTGGTGCCCAGGCTCACCCCAGAGGGCTACGAAGTCGAGGTGATGCCCGCCTGGAAAAACTATCCGACCGACGACTTGTTGGCCGACACGGCTTTGGTTAACGCGCATTTAGAGCGCTTTATTCAGACCATGCCGGCGCAATATTACTGGGTGCATAAGCGCTTCAAGACCCGTCCCGAAGGCGAGCTGCCGGTGTATTGAACACAGCTTGCCAGTCGCAGTTTGTCCGGGCCGATTGTCAGGCAGCAGCCTTCGCTGTCTGGGTGGGCGATGCCGATTGCAAGGGGGCTGAGCCCTCCAGGCCTTCGGGATGGGCCCAGTGCCACAGGTGTTTGGCGACTTCTTCCACCCCTTTGCGTTTGAGGGCGGAAAAAAGTTTCACATCACCGCCGCCTGCTTGCAGCCGCACGATGGACAGCACTTTGGCCGCTTCGGTTTTGTTGAGCTTGTCGGACTTGGTCAGTAAGACCAGAAACTTCAGACCCTCAACCACACGCGGTCGTACCACGTCGAGCAAAATTTCATCAAGCTCGGTCAGGCCCAGTCGCGGGTCGCACAAAAGGACGATGCCAGTCAAGTTGCGGCGGGTTTGCAGGTAGTTGGCCATCACTTGCTGCCAACGGTATTTGGCCGCTTTAGGAACGGCCGCGTAGCCATAGCCGGGCAAATCGGCCAGCACGGCGTCGGTGATGCCTTGCTTGCCCAGTGAAAACAAATTGATGCTCTGCGTACGCCCCGGTGTTTTGGAGGCAAAAGCCAGCCGGTGCTGCTGCGTCAAGGTGTTGATGCAGGTGGACTTGCCGGCATTGGAGCGGCCGACAAAAGCGATTTCAGGCACATCCAGCGGCGGCAGATGGTGCAACTCGGGCGCAGTCGTCAGAAATTTGGCGGTATGCAGCCAGCCCATGGCTATTTTGTCCATGTCCGGCGCTAAAACCGCGGGAGAAGAAAGGGGGACAGGTGCGGTCATAGGGTGGATCTCGTTGAAGAGGCGCAAGCCGGAAGCAGGGCCCGAAAGCCCTGTGGCCCCTGAATCCAAACCGATTCCGGACTTCAATCCATATTGCCAAGGCTAAGCCATTGTAAAATCAGATGTTGTTGGTTTTCTTGTGCTCCCTAATTTAAAACGCCCTGATATGAAGCTGCTTGTCACTTATTTCTTTGCCGCACTGTTGTCTTCGACTGCTTTGTCCTCTCATGCTGCGGCGCCAGCTGCGCCAGCTGCGCCGGCCAAGGCTGTCAAGCCTGACCTTGTCGCTGGCGAAGCCAAGTTCACAGCAGCGTGCGCAGCCTGCCACGGCGCTGACGGCAATTCCGGCACGCCGGTCAATCCGAAGCTGGCCCAGCAGCATCCTGAATACCTGGTCAAACAGTTGCAGGAGTTCAAGGCGGGCATTCGTAAAAACGCCATCATGCAAGGTTTTGCTTCCCAGTTGAGCGATGCCGACATGAAGAACATCGCCTTTTGGGCCGCCTCCAAGAAAAGTACCCCCGGCTTTGCCAAAGACAAAGAGTTGGTCGCCCTTGGCGAACGTATTTACCGCGGCGGTGTAGCCGACAGGCAAATCTCTGCTTGTGCCGGCTGCCACAGCCCCAACGGTGCCGGTAACCCCGTGCAGTATCCCCGCCTTAGCGGCCAACATGCTGACTACACCGCCGCCCAGTTGACCGGTTTTCGTGATGGCGTGCGCCAGAACAACTTGCAAATGACGCAAGTGGCCGCCAAGCTCAACGACCGTGAGATTCGCGCGCTGTCGGATTACATCGCCGGCCTGCGTTAAGTCTTCATGCGGGTAACAGGCGGGTCTTTCTGTGAAAGACCCGCTTTTTTCATGGGCACGGCCCTGTCCCTAAGATCGTGGCAAGGGCAGGTCTTCAGGCTGATTTTTAGCTGATCGCACCAACTCTTAGCAATGACATGACTGTTTCTACCCAAGGCATTGAGCTTGAATCAGGCTCCCGCTTATGGCGCAGCGTGGTGGAGCTCTTGTCGTCGATGCGATTTTCAATCTCGCTGCTCACGGTCATCTGCATCGCATCTGTCATCGGCACGGTGCTCAAGCAGCAAGAGCCTTACGCCAATTACGTCAACCAGTTCGGCCCCTTTTGGGCCCAGGTGTTCAGCCTGAGCAGCCTGAACACGGTTTACAGCGCGTGGTGGTTTTTGCTGATTCTGGCTTTTTTGGTCTTGAGCACCAGTTTGTGCATCAGCCGCAACGCCCCCAAAATCTTGGCCGAGCTCAAGCACTACAAAGAAGACATCCGCGAGCAAAGCCTCAAGGCCTTTGGTCACCGCGCAGACAACAGCTTGGCTGAAATGCCTGAAGCCGCCGCCCGGCGCATTGGCCAGATGCTGGTGCAAGGCGGCTGGCGGGTCAAGCTTCAGCAGCGTGACACTGGCTGGATGGTGGCCGCTAAAAAGGGTGCCGCCAACAAGCTCGGCTACATTGCGGCGCACAGTGCGATTGTCTTGGTGTGCTTGGGCGGCCTGCTCGACGGCGATCTGATGGTTCGCGCGCAGATGTGGTTCAACGACAAAACTGTGTTTGCCGGCGGCGGCTTGTTTGCCGACGTGCCCGACAAGCACCGCTTAAGCAGCGCTAACCCGACTTTTCGGGCCAATTTGTTGGTGGCTGAAGGCGCGCAGTCGAGCACGGCCATGCTCAATCAGCCCGGCGGCGTGCTTCTGCAAGAGCTGCCTTTTTCCATCGAGCTGAAAAAATTCGTGGTCGAGTATTACGCCACCGGCATGCCCAAATTGTTTGCCAGTGACATCGTGATCCATGACAAAGAAACCGGCGAAGAAATTCCGGCCCGCGTTGAAGTCAATCACCCGGTGCGACACCGGGGCATTGAGATTTACCAGTCCAGCTTTGACGATGGCGGCTCCAGCGTCACGCTGCAAGCGGTTCCCATGAACGCCGCGACCAAGCCCTTTGAGATTCAAGGCAATATCGGTGGCTCCAGCAATTTGAGTAACGGACCCGAAAAGCTCACCCTTGAATTCACTGCGCTGCGCGTGATCAATGTGGAAAACTTCGGTCAAAGCGGCAGTCAGGCCGAGGGTTCAGGCCTTGACGTGCGCAAGGTGGACCTGCGCCAAGCCATCGACGCCCGCCTGGGGGCGGCCAACAAGACCAGTACGCAAAAAGAGCTGCGCAATGTCGGCCCGAGCGTGAGCTACAAGTTGCGCGATGCCGCTGGCCAGGCCCGTGAATTCCAGAACTACATGCTGCCGGTGCGCATGGACGCCAACCCCGACAGCACGGCCGTCTTTTTGTTGGGCGTGCGTGAAACGCCGGCTGATCCCTTTCAATTTTTACGCGTGCCGGCGGATGCTGAAAGCAGCATGACCACCTTTTTGGCCGCGCGTGACGCGCTGGCCGATCCGTTCAAGCGCGACGAAGCGGTCAGGCGCTATGTGCGCCAGGCCATCGCCACCGACAGGCCCGACCTCGCTGCGCAGCTCACGGCGTCTGCCGGCAGGGCGCTGGCCTTGTTTGCGGGGGCGCAAAGCGCTCAGCCCGTTGGTGCCAGCCCGGCAGGGCCTGCTGCCAAACCGGCGGCCGGCTTGCAGGCGATCTCAGACTTCATGGAAATTAATGTGCCGCAAGACGAGCGCAGCCGCGCCAGCGAAGTGCTGGTGCGCATACTCAATGGCGTGCTGTTTGAGTTGGTCGCTCAAACGCGTCAGGACGCCGGCCTTGCGCCTTTGGCGCGGGATGAAAAAGCGCAGAACTTCATGTCCCAGATGGTGCTCAGTTTGAGTGACGCGTTTCACTACCCTGCGCCCATGGCTTTTGAATTGACCGGGTTTTCGCAAGTACAAGCCAGCGTTTTCCAGGTGACGCGTTCGCCGGGGCGTAACATCGTCTACCTGGGTTGTGCGTTCTTGATCGTGGGTATTTTTGCCATGCTTTACGTGCGCGAGCGACGGCTTTGGATTTGGCTGACGGCCCCGCACTTACAGGCAGAGCCCGCGGATTCAACTCAGCCCGCTTGCCATGCCACCATGGCGCTGTCGTCCAACCGCAAGACCATGGATGGCGATAAAGAATTTGAAATGCTGAAATCCCGACTTTTACAGGAAAGCCCATGACCACCCAAACCACCACCTTGCAAAGCAGCGGCGGTCAGGATACTTTTATTTTACAAGAGGGTTATTTCGTTCGTCGCAACATGCTGGACTGGCTGTTCGCCGCGCTGGTGTTGGCCGGTGGGGTGTTTGCTTTTGTGCGTTACCAGTCGGCCATGGATGGCTATGAACAAGGTATCTTGCTGGGCACGATACCGGCGGCCATCGCCATGGGCTGGTTCTGGCGGCCTTTGCGTGCGCTGATGGTGGTGGTGACGCTGGCCTCATTGCTGGGTATCTGGTCTTACCAGGGTGATCTGAAGAATGCTGAGCAAGTGTTTTGGCTCAAATATTTCTTGTCCAGTCAGTCCGCTATTTTGTGGATGAGCGTGTTGTTTTTCATGGGTACGCTGTTTTACTGGCTGGGCATGATTGCCGGCCAGGGTGAGGGTGGCCGCAGTGCCAGCTTCGAGTTGATGGGCTCGCGCATTGTCTGGGCTGCCGTCGCGATGGCGCTGATTGGCACCATGGTCCGCTGGTACGAAAGCTATTTGATTGGCCCTGACGTCGGCCACATCCCGGTCAGCAACCTGTACGAGGTGTTCGTTTTGTTCAGCTGGATGACGGCGGCCTTTTATCTTTATTTTGAAGCGAAGTACAAGACCCGGTCGCTGGGCGCTTTTGTCATGCTGGTGGTCAGTGCCGCTGTCGGTTTTTTGCTCTGGTACACAGTGGTGCGTGAAGCCCACGAGATACAGCCCTTGGTGCCGGCGCTCAAGAGCTGGTGGATGAAGCTTCACGTACCGGCCAACTTCATTGGCTACGGCATGTTTGCGTTGGCAGCCATGGTAGCGCTGGCGTACCTGGTCAAGCAGCAGGCCGGCGAGAAGCGCTGGTACAGGCTCACGCCCTTGTGGCTGCTGGGCGTGGTGATGTGTTTTGTGCCTATCGTCTTTCGCAAGTCATCGGCTGCCGCCGGCGGCAGCTATTGGCTCGGTTACCTGCTGGTCTCGGGTCTGATTGCAGCTGGCATTTTGTGGGGCCGCCAGCGGCTCGCTGAGCGCCTGCCCAGTTTTGAGGTGCTGGACGACGTGATGTACAAAGCCATCGCCGTCGGTTTTGCATTTTTCACTATCGCCACCGTGCTCGGTGCGCTGTGGGCTGCAGAAGCCTGGGGCGGCTACTGGAGCTGGGACCCGAAAGAAACCTGGGCGCTGATCGTCTGGCTCAACTATGCCGCCTGGCTGCACATGCGCCTCATGAAGGGTTTGCGCGGCACGGCCGCAGCCTGGTGGGCGCTGGTCGGTCTGGCCGTGACCACCTTCGCTTTTCTTGGCGTTAATATGTTTTTATCCGGATTGCACAGCTACGGCGAGCTGTAATACTTTTGATATCATTCAAGCTAATTTATGAGGAGACCGCATGCTGATCAAAACGCCAGGCAATGGTTTTATGCATCCCGCGTCTAGCGAGATCACTTCTGAGCGCCTGTACCGCGAAAGGCGCACCCTGATTAAGCTGATGGCTTCGGGCGCCGCTGGTGCTGCCTTGGCCGCTTGGGCCGGCCGTGAGGCGATGGCACAAGAGCTGGCGCGGCCGGGTAAAAATCCTGCATTGCCGGGGCGTAAGTCCCCGGTGGCCGGCGCGGTGACCATGGACAAGCTCACAGACTACAAAGATGCCAGCACCTACAACAACTTCTATGAGTTCGGAACGGACAAAGCGGACCCGGCTAAAAATGCAGGCACGCTGGTCACTTCACCCTGGACAGTAGAGGTCGAAGGCTTGGTTAAAAAACCAGCCAAATATTCGCTGGAAGATTTGCTCAAGCTCAGCGCGCAGGAAGAGCGCATCTATCGCCTGCGCTGCGTCGAAGGCTGGTCCATGGTGATTCCTTGGGTGGGCTATTCGGTGGCTGAGTTGATCAAAAAAGTCGAGCCATTGGGTAGCGCCAAGTACGTCGAGTTCATCACCCAGGCGGACCCGAAGACCATGCCCTTTGTGGGCTCGCGCGTGCTCGAATGGCCTTACACCGAAGCGCTGCGCATGGACGAAGCCATGCACCCGCTGGCGATGCTGGCCTTCGGCATGTATGGCGAGACAATGCCCAAGCAAAACGGCGCACCGCTGCGCCTGGTGGTGCCCTGGAAATACGGCTTCAAGAGCGGCAAGAGCATTGTCAAAATCCGCTTTACGGACAAAGAACCGAAGACCGCCTGGAGCAAGGCGGCGCCGCAAGAGTACGGCTTTTACTCCAACGTCAACCCGACGGTAGACCACCCGCGCTGGAGCCAGGCCAGCGAGAGGCGCATCGGTGAAGATGGCTTGTTTGCCAAGAAACGCAAGACGCTGATGTTCAACGGCTACGAGGCCCAGGTGGGGCAACTGTATGCCGGCATGGACCTCAAAAAGCTTTACTAAACCCGCGCGCGATTCAGGCTTCAAGGGCTTGAGGGCTGTTTGTTGATGAACCGGCTGTTGTCGCACCGCTGGGCCAAGCCTTTAGCTTTTGCCCTGTGTCTGCTGCCCCTCATGTGGCTGCTTTACCTGGTCGTCCAGGACCAGCTTGGTGCCAACCCGCAAGAGGCCTTGATACGCGCGACCGGCGACTGGGCTTTGCGTTTTTTGGTGATCGTGCTGACGGTGACACCGCTGCGCGAACTCAGCGGGCTGTCGGTGCTGGCGCGTTACCGGCGCATGTTGGGCCTGTTCATGTACTTTTATGCGCTGCTGCATTTCTTGAGTTACAGCGGCTTTGACATGGGCTTTGATGTGGCCGACATTGTCATAGACATTGCCAAGCGGCCCTTCATTTTGGTGGGTTCTCTGGCGCTGCTTGTGCTCACGCCGCTGGCCGCGACTTCCTTTAACGCTGCTATCCGGGCCTTGGGGGCGAAGCGATGGCAACGCCTGCACCGGCTGGTGTATGCGGTGGCAGGGCTGGCGATCTTGCACTTCTTCTGGATGCGCTCAGGCAAAAACGATTTTGCTGAAGTACTGGTTTACGCCGGCATTCTGACGCTCTTGCTCGGCTGGCGCTTGCGGCGGCTGCGGCAGCGGCCGCGTTGAGCGTTTGGCCTTAGGGGACTAAGCGCTCATGGCGCATCTGCTCTGCCGCGCTCTCGCGCTCGCGAATCAGATGTACTGTGCCACCGTCGACCAACAACTCGGCCGCGCGGCCGCGCGTGTTGTAGTTGCTGGCCATGCTCATGCAATAGGCGCCTGCGGACAGCACGGCCAGCTGGTCGCCGGCCTGCACGGCCAGCGTGCGGTCACGGCCGATCCAGTCGCCGCTTTCGCAGACTGGACCGACCACGTCAAACACCGTCGCCTGGCACGTACCGGTATCCAGTGTGAGTGGAACAATCGTGTGGAAGGCCTGGTACAAGGCCGGGCGCGGCAGATCGTTCATGGCAGCGTCGATGACACAAAAATTCTTTTGTTCCCCGGGCTTGATGTACAGCACCTCGGTCAGGCACACGCCGGCATTGCCCACAAGTGAGCGGCCGGGCTCGATCATGAGCTTTTTATGCCCAAAGCCGCGTGCGTCAAGTTTGGTCAGCAGTTGTGCCCAAAGCGCGTCGGCAGCCGGCGGTGTGTCCCCGTTGTAGTTGATACCCAGTCCGCCGCCGAAGTCGATGTGCGCAAGCACCGTACCCTCGGCCTCGATGCCGGCGACCAGGTCGAGCACGCGGTCCATGGCGTCCAGGTAGGGCTCGGTCTCAGTGATCTGCGAGCCGATGTGACAGTCAATACCAACGACACGCAAACCACGCAGTCCGGCGGCATGTCTGTAGATGCGAAGTGCGTCCTCATGCGCCACGCCGAACTTGTTTCCCTTGAGTCCAGTCGAAATATACGGATGGGTTTTCGGGTCGACGTTCGGGTTCACGCGAATGCTGACAGGCGCACGCAGGCTCATCGACAGCGCCACCTCGCTGAGCACATCGAGCTCCGCTTCGCTTTCAACATTGAAGCAGCCAATACCCGCTTGCAGGGCCTGGCGCATTTCGCGTTGCGTCTTGCCGACGCCTGAAAATATGACCTTGGAAGCCTGACCGCCGGCGGCCAGCACGCGTTCGAGCTCTCCCCCTGAGACGATGTCAAAGCCGCAGCCGGCTCTGGCAAAAACCTGTAAGACACCGAGCGAGGAGTTGGCCTTCATGGCGTAGCAGATTTGCGCATCGCGGCCGGCAAAGCCGCGCTGGTAGGCGGCCAGTGCCGCCAGCATGGCGGCTTTGGAATAAACAAACAGCGGCGTGCCGTGTTGCGCCGCCAGGCTGCTCAAGGCCACGTCTTCTATCTGCAATGCCGCACCGTGGTAGGCCACAAAAGGGTGTCCGGGCAAGGCGGCCGTGCTGGTTGGGCTCACAGGGTGCGGCGTCATGGTGAGGAGGGGGCTTTGCCAGCAGCGGGTGCCTGCGGGACTGGTGCTGCAGTGTTGGGGGCGGGTACGACAGTCACGGGCACAGCTTGTCCGGAGGGTAAAAATAGCGGGCCTTTTTGGCCGCAGCCCGTCAATGACAAGAGCAGCAGGGCGCTGAGTCCATAAGCCGCAAGACCATGCTGGCGGGGCGCCAGCGCACGGCGGCCTAAAATTCGGTTCTGACTAAGAAGTAAAACAAACATGATGGGATTGTAATGACCGAGCTTGAATACCTGGACCTGGCCGAGGCCGTTTTGCAAGCGGTAGAGACGGCGTGTGACCGCATCAACGATGAAACGGACGCCGACATCGACAATCAGCGCACGGGCGGCATGGTGACTCTGAGCTTTGACAACCGCAGCCAGATCATCATCAACCTGCAAAAGCCCTTGCAGGAAATTTGGATGGCCGCGCGCGCGGGCGGCTTTCATTACAAATGCGTGGCCGGCCGTTGGCAAGACACCAAGGGCACTGGCGAATTTTTTACCGACCTGTCGCGCTATGCCAGCGAGCAGGCTGGTCTTCCCTTGCGCTTCAGTTCTTAAAAAGGTCCATGATGCGACGCCGTTCATCGGCCGCGGGCATTACCTGAGTGGGTGGCGCTGCTCCTTGCAGGGGCGGGTTGCTGGTGTCACCCGGTAAGCCGGATGGACGACCATCGATGCCCAAGCTGATGACGCCGGCGCCACGCGCAAACTCGTCATAAAACCACTCGCCAGCGACGTTGACCACCCCGGCGGGTACCGGTATTTCGGTCACCGGCGTGGACTTGAGAGCTGTTTCCATGAAGGTGATCCAGATCGGCAAACTCAGGCCGCCGCCGGTTTCGCGGTCGCCGAGTTTGCGGGGCTTGTCATAGCCCATCCAGACAGCCGCTGTGAGGGTGGGTTGATAGCCGACAAACCAGGTGTCGATCGAGTCGTTGGTGGTGCCGGTTTTGCCGTACAGGTCGGGACGTTTGAGCGTGGCCTGAGCGCGGGCTGCAGTGCCTGAGCGCGTGACTTCCTGCAGCAGGCTGGACATCATGAAGGCATTGCGTGGCTCAATGGCGCGCATGCTCTCATTGAGTACGGGTGTCGAAGTCTCCACCAAGGTGCGGCCTTGCTGGTTGGTGATTTTGGTGATCAGGTAGGGGTTGATGCGGTAGCCGCCATTGGCGAAAACCGAATAAGCCGTGGCCATTTGCATAGTCGTCGCCGATCCGGCACCGAGCGCCATGGTCAGGTAGGCCGGGTGCTTATCTGCTTCGAAGCCGAAGCGACCGATCCAGTCCTGCGCATTTTGTGGACCGACCGCTTGCAGGATACGGATGGACACCATGTTCTTTGATTTCTTCAGGGCCGTTCGCAGGTTGATGGGCCCGTCAAAAGTGCCGTCGTAATTTTTCGGCTCCCAAGGTCGGCTACCGGTCACGCTGGCATCAAAAAACAGCGGTGCATCATTGATGATGGTGGCGGGTGTGAAACCTTTTTCGATAGCGGCCGAATAAATAAAGGGCTTAAAACTCGAACCCGGTTGGCGCCATGCCTGCGTCACGTGGTTGAATTTATTTTTATCAAAATCAAAACCACCCACCAGTGCGCGGATGGCGCCATTGCGCGGGTCGATGGCGACAAAAGCCCCCTCAACTTCAGGCAGTTGGGTGATCTCCCAAGCCGTCTCTGAGGTCTTTGCCACCCGGATCAGCGCGCCGCGGCGCAGCCTGATGTTGGCAGGCGCCTTGGCGCTGAGTCCCGATTCGGCGGGCTTCAAGCCATCGCCAGTGATCTCGACAAGCTCACCGTTTTGCCGCACTGCCTTGATCTTTTTGGGCGTAGCCTCCAGCACCACGGCGGACATCACGTCGCCGTTGTCCGGGTTGTCGGCCAGCGCATCGTCAATCACGTCCTCGGCCTCTTTCGGGTCCGCAGGCAGCGTGATGAATTTTTCAGGGCCACGGTAGATCTGGCGCCGCTCAAAATCCATGATGCCCTTGCGCAGCGCTCTGTAGGCGGCCGTTTGCTCCACGGAAGACAGCGTGGTGTAAACATTCAGGCCGCGGGTGTAGGTGTCGTCCCCGTATTGGGCGTACACCAGTTGGCGAACAGTCTCGGCTATGTACTCGGCATGGACCCGCCCGTCGTCTTGGCCTTTGCGTATTTTGAGCTGCTCTTTTTTAGCCGCAATGGCTTGCTCTGCGGTGATGAACTTGTTTTCTTCCATGCGCTCAATGATGTAGAGCTGGCGGGAGCGGGCCCGCTGCGGGTTGCTGATCGGGTTGTAGGCCGAAGGGGCTTTCGGCAGGCCGGCCAGCATCGCGGCTTCGGCGATGGTGATTTTTTGCAGGGGTTTGCCGAAATAAGCTTCAGAGGCGGCGGCAAATCCGTAAGCGCGGTTCCCCAGAAAAATCTGGTTCATGTAGATCTCAAGGATCTGGTCTTTGGTGAGCAAATGTTCGAGCTTGAAGGTCAGCAAAATTTCATAAATTTTGCGCATGTAGCTTTTTTCTGCAGACAAATACACATTGCGCGCCACTTGCATGGTGATGGTCGACGCGCCCTGGCTTTTGGAGCGGCCCACATTGGCCAGGCCGGCGCGCACCACGCCCAGATAGTCCACCCCGCCGTGCTGGAAAAAGCGCGCGTCTTCGATGGCCAGCACCGCGTCTTTCATGACCTGCGGAATATCTTTGATGGGCGTCAGGCTGCGCCGCTCTTCGCCGAACTCGCCGATCAGCGCGCCATCCGCCGAAAAAACGCGCATTGGCAGCTTAGGCCGGTAGTTCAGCATGTCCGAAATATCCGGCAAATTGGGATAGGCCACTGACAAAGCCAGCGCAATCACCATCAGTAGCGCCAGCATGCCGGCCGTCGCCAGACCTGCGGCCCACTTCAGCAGGCGGATCACCAGGTTCAGGGGCGTGGCCTCGGGCTGGCTTTGGGGCTGGCTTGCGGGCTTTTTGGGGTCTGTGGTTTTCCGGGGCATGGACTCAATCGTGGAGACAGCCGGTCATTATAAAAAATGGCCCGATGGCTCTGTGTGTCTGTTGGTGTAAGTCGACAGACTATACGTGGGCCGTAGCGACCAGCGACTTAGCCCGCGTAAAGATGGGCGTGGTCTACATTAAAAATAGTATTTTAGTGTTGTTAATAAGGCGTTAATTGCTCATAATTAAGCTCTTTTAAATTAAATCTAATTCTTTGATTTCTTTTTTTCAAGCTCAACATCCGCCGCTTATCGGTTTGGACATCGGCACTGACAGCCTGCACTGGGTGGAGCTTGCCCGCGACGGGCGTGCACTTTTGCGGCTTGAACGCTGCGCTGTCGAACCCCTGGCGCCCGGCTGTATCGTGCAAGGGCAGATCGAGCGCTTTGAGGACGTCAGCGCTGCCTTAAAGCGTTTGGTACGAGCCGCAGGCAGCGACCACCGCCGCGTAGCTCTGGCCATGCCGGCCTCAGCCGTGCAGACTCAGTTGCTCACACTGCCTGGCCCTTTAAGTCCGACTGCGCTTGAGCAACAGGTTCAACAAGCGATTTCGCATAACAGTGATCCGTCGGGCAGTGGCTTGGCCATGGATTACGGTCTGGTGCCCGGCGCAGGTGCAAGCACAGCGCAACAGGTCTGGACAGCCACCACGCCCTGGAACATGTTGCAAGACCGTTTGGGCCTGGCCGAGTCTGCTGGCTTGACTCCCACCGTGGTGGACGGCCAAGCCCAGGCCTGTGCTCGTGCCGCTGCGCTCTTGTTGCGCCTGCGGCCGGCGACGAATCCGGCGGGCGTGACGGCGTTTGTCCAGCTGCTGTCAGATGGTGTTTCTTTGCAGCTTCTGGTTCGTCACAACGTTGTGCGTCAAAGTCCGGTCTGGCCCAAACCTAATACGGCGTTCGGGCTTTACCAGCATTTACAAAATGAGATGACCGTTCTGTCGCAGGGCGATTTAGCGGCGGGCCTGGCGCTGATTTTGGTCAGCGGGGATACCTCGCAAGAGCTGCAATGGTGTGAATCTCTGGCCCAGCAAGCCGGCTGCGATTGCGAGTGGGCTGATCCGGTGAAGGCCCTCAGGCACGGCCATCAAGAGCCTGACCCTGCGCCGTCTCCACAGGCTTGCGCCGGACTCATGACGGCTTGCGGGCTTGCATTGCGAAGGTTCAAGGACCTGTGCTGATTAACTTCCTGCCGCATCGCAAGGCTTCTCAGGAGCAACTGCGCCGGGCTTTTGTACAAAAAATCGCTTTGGCCTGCCTGCTGGCCCTGCTTTCGGCACTGGGCCTGAGCCAGCTGTTGGCGCAGCAGTTAGCGCGCGCTGAAGAGACCGGTCAACAATTTCGTCAGGAATTGAAGACGCTGGATGCACAACTCAAAAGCCTGTCTGGACTGCAAGCTGATCTCAAGGCTGCGCGAATGCGTGAGGCCGTCTTGCAAGAATTTCAAACAGCCAGCAGGCAACCGGCGTTCTGGTTACAACCTCTGGCCGAGCAACTTCCTGACGGCCTTTATTTGAGTTCAGCCAGCCAGGACGGCCGCGTGGTGCTGCTCAAAGGTTCAGCTCGCTCAAACTCTCAGGTTTTTGATTTGTTATTGCAGATGCAGCGTTCCGCGCCATGGTTGCAACCGCCTGAGCTGCTGGACATGTCGCTCGCGACGGCCGTGCAGCAAGAGGGGTCTCCGCCGGGCATACATTTTTTGATCCGTGCAGAACTGCCAACGGAGCCGGCCGAGAAACAGCCGGGCGGTCCGCCATGAAAACGCTTCGGTTGCCCTCGTTAGCTCTTAACGCGCCAATGCAATGGCCGGTTTGGCTGCGTCATCTGGCCCTGCTGCCGGTCTTCGGTTTGGCTTTGCTGCTGCTCTGGTCTGTTTGGCTGCAAGCGATCTCGCAAGACATTGAACAGGTGCAGCAGTCGCATGGGCAACTGCAGACCAGTCTGCGTGAGCGCCGCGCGCAGCTGGCCGCTGTGACAGAGCTCCAGACGCAGCAGCTGCAGACGCAATCTAGGCTGTCACAGCTCGAAATGCAATTGCCCGGCGCCGCCGACATGAACCACCTGATGTCCCGCCTGAGCCGCAGTGCAAAAGCTTGGCGTTTGCAGCTGGCCTTGATCAAGCCCCAGGCGCCGACCGCCGGAATACTTTACCAAGAGCAGCGCCTGACGCTGCAGTTGACAGGCCGTTTTGAAGACCTGGCCGGCTTTGCACGTGAACTGTCGGCCTTGCCATGGCGCTTGGCTTTGCACAGCTTCAACTTGGTGTCCGGTCAAACTGACATGCTGCGCATGGACATGGTGCTGCTCAGCTTGCGCTCACCGCACGCCAAGGATTCTTCGGCGCTGCCCGCCAAGTCAGCACTTGAATATGCCGCCACTGAGCGCCTTCGGCCTGCCATGGCGCCGGGCTTAGCGCCATTTAGCAGCGAACGTTTGTGGCCGCCAGCACCTTTGCTCGCCGTCAAAGAATTAGCGCGTCCCGCCACTGCCCGCGCTAGGGCGCCGCTGCAATCCGAACCGCTGGCCAGCATGACCCTGGTGGGCAGCTTGCTGGGTCAGGGGCCGGCGGCGGCTCTGGTTCGCGTCAAGGACCGGATTTACCTGGTGCGTGTAGGGGATGTGCTGGGTGCTGAAGAGGCGCAAGTCGCTGAGATCAGCGCGTCGCGGCTGATGTTGTATGAGCACAGTCCAGTCTCCCAGCCCAACAAAGTGGCACAGACACGTTTTATGAATCTGCTGGAGAAAACGCCATGAGCGCTGTATCGATTCTGATGGCCACACGCAGCCCCCGCACGCTGTATCTGGCGATGTGCCTTTTGTGGACTTGTTGGCCGGTGGCGGCGCAGCCAGCGTCGCCCGAGGGACAGGTGTCTGCGGATCCATTGAGCCAGGATGGACGCGGCCTGATGACGCTGAATTTTCAGAACATTGACATCCGTGCTTTGCTGCAAGTGATGGCAGATTTCACGGGCTTGAATCTGGTGGTGTCTGACAGCGTGACTGGCACAGTCACGCTGCGCCTGAAAGAGGTGCCATGGGCGCACGCGCTGAACATCATCCTGGAGGCGCATGGTCTGGGCATGCGTCAGATCGGAAATGTTTTACAAATTGCACCTAAAACTGAGCTGGCAGCCAGAGAGAAAAATGAAATCGAAGCGCAACAGACTTTGCAGGGGCTGGGCCCGGTGCGCATGCAGCAGTTCAAGCTGAACTACGCACGGGCAGCCGATGTGGCGCGCAGTCTCACGGGCTCAGGCACTGGCGCCGGTACGGGTGCCAATGCGCCGGGCGGGATGCGCATTTTGTCGGCCCGCGGCAGTGTTCTGGCGGATCTGCGGACCAACCAGGTCTTTGTCAGCGACATGCCCACTCGACTTGTGCAAGTACAAGACTTGATCCGCAAACTCGACATTCCCGTCAGGCAGGTCTTGATAGAAGCGCGCATCGTCGAGGCCTCCGATAATTTCGGCCGCTCTCTGGGCGTGCGTCTGGGTGGCCGGGCGACCAGCTTGAACAACAGCATCAACACCCAGGCCGGCGCCAGTTACTTGTCGCCCGATGCAGCGGCGGCGCCGGCGCAACCGCCCACCTTCGGAGTCACGTCCGGCGACTTTGTCAATCTGCCCGCAGCTGCGCAAAACGGGTACACCGCGGCCTCTTTTGCCGTCTCACTGTTCAACGCTTCGCTGACCCGGGTGCTGAATTTGGAAATATCAGCGATGGAAGCTGACGGCAAGGGCAAGATTATTTCTAGCCCACGCATTGTCACGACCGACCAGGTCAAGGCTTTGATCGAGCAGGGAACCGAGCTGCCCTACGAGGAAAAATCCGCCAGTGGGGCGACCACGACTACATTTCGCAAAGCCAATCTCAAACTCGAAGTCACACCGCAGATCACGCCTGAGGGCAACATCATTTTGAACCTGGACATTAACAAGGACAGCGTAGGGCGGCTGACCGCCAAAGGCTTTGCCATCGACACCAAGCATGTGCAAACCCAGGTGTTGGTGGAAAACGGCGGGACCGTCTCGATAGGCGGTATTTTTGAGGAAACTGAGCGGACAGACGACACCAAAGTCCCCTTGCTGGGGGATTTGCCGGGGCTTGGCTGGCTGTTTCGCAACCGCAACCGCAGCCGCAGCAAGTCGGAGATGATGGTCTTCATCACCCCTAAATTATTGGACCAGGCGGCGAGCGCGCCTTAGCCCCGGCCGCTCAGGGTTATGCTCTGAGGCTTGCAGGTCTGGGGTGTCGCTAAGCCTTGTGCGGGCTTGCGTGGCGGCCCCGTTAGCCTGCCAACCTGACGACAATTTTGCAGCCTTGAACTCGAAACCTTTACGAATCGCCTGCGTGGGCCTGCCCGGCTCCGGAAAGTCCACGGTCGGCCGCCAGCTGGCCAGACGGATGGCTTGCCGTTTCATTGACACTGACCATGTTCTTGAGCAGCGGATGGGCTGCTCGATACGCGAGTTTTTCGAGCGTGAGGGCGAGCCTGCTTTCAGAGATATGGAAGAGTCGGTGATCGATGAGTTGTCGCTGGATGGCGACTATGTTTTGTCGACCGGCGGTGGCGCGGTGCTGCGGCCGTCCAATCGCCGTCATCTGCATGAGCGGACCACCACAGTCTATTTGCACTCTGCACCGGAAGAGGTTTTCCGCCGTTTACGCCATGACCTCAACCGTCCGTTGCTGCAAGTGGCCGACCCCTTGCAGCGCCTCAAAGAGTTGTACCTGCTGCGTGACCCTCTTTACCGCGAAACGGCGCACCTGGTGATTGAAACCGGCCGCCCCTCTGTGGCCAGTCTGGTCACCACCATCATGCTGGCCCTCAAGCTCGAGCCCGCTACGCCGCCTGCCGCACCGCCGGCCGCCTGAGCTGGCGGTAGATACACTTGCCAACATGCCCCAAGAAGCCATCCAAGTGCCCGCTTTAGCGCCTGCCCGGCAGGTGCGTATTGAGCTGGCTGAGCGTTCCTATGACATCCTGGTCGGTGCAGCCTTGTTGGACAGCGCTCACAGCTACGCGGATCTGCCGCGTGCCAGCACGGCGCTCATCGTCTCCAACACCCAGGTGGCCCCCCTTTATGCTGCGCGTTTGCAGGCGGCGCTGGCCAGCGCTTATGCCAAGGTGTTGCTGGTGACCTTGCCCGATGGCGAGGCGCACAAAGACTGGCCCACTTTGCAGCTGATTTTTGACGCCTTGCTGCAAAACAGCTGCGACCGCAAGACCGTGCTGTTTGCTTTGGGCGGCGGTGTGGTGGGCGACATGGCCGGCTTTGCCGCTGCCAGTTACATGCGCGGTGTGCCCTTTGTTCAGATTCCAACCACCTTGCTGGCGCAGGTAGATTCCTCTGTGGGTGGCAAGACGGCGATCAATCATCCGCTGGGTAAAAACATGATTGGCGCTTTTTACCAGCCGCAGCGCGTGATTTGCGACCTCGACCTGCTCAAGACCTTGCCTGCGCGCGAGTTGAGTGCGGGGCTGGCAGAGATCATCAAATACGGGCCCATCGCTGACATGGATTTTTTCAGCTGGATCGAGTCCCACATCGATGCCTTGCTTGGCGCAGACAGTTCAGCGCTGGCGCACGCTGTCCAGCGCAGCTGCGAGATCAAAGCCGGCGTTGTTGGGCGGGATGAGCGTGAGGCGGGCCTCAGGGCCATCCTCAATTTTGGCCATACCTTTGGACACGCTATCGAGTCGGGCATGGGTTACGGCGCCTGGCTTCATGGCGAGGGTGTGGCTTGCGGCATGGTCATGGCGGCCGAGTTGTCGCAGCGCCTGGGCCTGATCGATGCGGCCTTTGTGGCGCGCTTACGCCGTTTGATTGCGCTGGCCGGTTTGCCTACCTTGGGGCCTGTACTCAGCCAAAGCGACAACGCTGGCCGCTACTTGGAATTGATGCGGGTGGACAAAAAAGCCGAGGCCGGAGAAATCAAGTTCGTGGTGATTGACCGCCCTGGTAGCGCTCGCGTGCAAAGTGCGCCCGATGCTTTGGTACGTCAGGTCATTGACGCCTGCTGCGTGCCGCTCTGACATGCGCAGCCCTGCATGACACTGGCTGTTTATGCTTCAGACCCGGCGCGCACGCGCGGGCGCCGCTTTGCCGAGCCGCCAGCGCCCACGCGCACTGACTTTCAACGTGACCGCGATCGGATTGTTCACTCCACGGCCTTTCGCCGGCTGGTTTACAAAACCCAGGTTTTTCTAAACCATGAAGGCGATCTTTTCCGCACTCGGCTGACGCATTCTCTGGAAGTGGCGCAACTCGGCCGCTCGATCGCCCGCTCGTTGGGCCTGAACGAAGACCTGGTTGAGGCCGTGGCCTTGGCGCACGACCTGGGGCACACGCCTTTCGGCCATGCCGGCCAGGACACACTCAATGAATGCATGGCCCCGCACGGCGGTTTTGAGCACAACTTGCAAAGCCTGCGCGTGGTGGACCAGCTCGAGGAGCGATACCCTGGCTTCGACGGCCTGAATCTGTGCTTTGAAACCCGTGAGGGCATCCTCAAGCATTGTTCAGCGCGCAACGCCGAGCAGCTCGAGGCTCAAGAGCCCGGGGGTGTGGCGCGCCGCTTCATTGACCGCAGCCAGCCCAGTTTGGAGGCGCAGCTTTGTAACCTGGCCGACGCCATTGCCTACAACGCGCACGACATCGACGACGGCGTGCGCTCCGGTCTGATATCGATGGCGCAATTGCAATCCGTGGATTTGTTTGAGCGCTACCGCTTAGAGGCACTGGCTGAGCACCCTGGTTTGGCTGAGCCCCAACGCGCGCGCCGCCTGCTTTATGACACCATCAGGCGAATGCTCAGCGCCCAGGTCTATGACGTGATTGCTTCCACCCGGCAAGCGATTGAAAATGCAGCGCCGGCCAATGCTGACGAAGCCCGTCAGGCCGGCCCGTTGCTGCGCTTCAGTCCGGCCATGCATGCGCAGTCTGCAGCGCTCAAACAGTTTTTGTTTGGTAGTCTTTACCGCCATCCGCAGGTGATGGAGACCACCGGCAAAGCCCAGATTGTGGTGCGCCAGTTGTTCGAGGCCTACTCGCTTTGCCCCGCTGAAATGCCTGCCGTTCACGCGGCACGGCCAGACGCAGCACGCGCTGTTGCAGATTACATTGCGGGCATGACCGACCGGTTTGCCGGCCGTGAGCATGAACGGCTGACCGGTCTCAAGCTGCTCTAAACGGCTTGAGTGCCGCACGCGCTGCAGGTTACTTTAGCGCCGGCGCTTTAACATGTTGTTTTAAGTTCTATCCTGATGGCCCGCCAACCTCGCCTCACTGTTGCTGCGTATCCGCACCACATCATCCAGCGCGGAAACAACCGCCAGTTGATCGTGCAGGACGATGCTGATCGTCAGTTTTTGCTGGCGCTGTGGCAGGCGCAAGCGCAGGCCTGTCAAGTGGCTGTTCATGCTTACGTGCTGATGAGCAACCACTTTCATCTGCTGGCCACGCCGGAGACGGCGCAGGGCGTGCCCCGGATGATGCAGGCCGTAGGCCGCAGCTATGTGCGCTATTTCAACAACCGCCACGGCCGCAGCGGCACTTTGTGGGAAGGGCGTTACCGATCGACGCTGATAGAGACCGAGCGCTACCTGCTGGCCTGCATGGTCTACATCGACCTCAACCCGGTGCGCGCAGGCCTGGCCGAGGCGGCAGCAGATTACCCCTGGTCCAGCCACCGGCACAACGTCGGAATGTCGGTAGACAAGTTGGTCACACCCCATGCACTGCTTTGGAGCTTGGGCAACACCCCTTTTGCGCGGGAAGCCGCTTACCGTGAACTGGTGCGTGCGGGTGTAGCCCCATCGCAACAGCAAGCGCTGACCAGCGCCACCTTGTCAGGCTGGGCTTTGGGCTCAGAAGACTTCAAGCGGGGATTGCAGGACAACACGTCCAGGCGCATCGCGCCCGGCCAACGTGGCCGCCCGCCCGGCTCGGCGGCAACAAGTCCCAAAGGCGAAAGTCTTTAAATCTGTCCCTAATTAATTTGGGCGGCCGGTGAGATTGAAATAAATGGGATCTGACCCCATTTTTTTTGATTGGCATTGTTGTTGCAGTGCACTATGCTATTTGTTCGGTATTTTTTTGATCGCTTTCCATTGATGGGGAACTGCCATGACCACGGCTGCTGAAATCAAGCATTTTGAACAACACGGTTTGTACTCGGGCCAAAACGAGCACGACGCTTGCGGCGTGGGCTTTGTGGCGCACATCAAGGGCCTTAAAAGCCATGCCATCGTCCAGCAGGGCCTGAAAATCCTTGAAAACCTGGACCACCGGGGTGCGGTAGGTGCCGACAAACTGATGGGCGACGGCGCCGGAATTTTGATTCAGTTGCCTGATGCGCTGTACCGCGAAGAAATGGCGCTGCAAGGCATTGAATTGCCACCACCCGGCGAATACGGCGTGGGCATGGTGTTTTTGCCCAAAGAAAACGCTTCCCGCCTGGCTTGCGAGCAGGCGCTGGAGCGCGCTGTTCGACTGGAAGGCCAGGTTCTGTTGGGCTGGCGCGATGTGCCGGTGAACCGCGACATGCCTATGTCGCCCACCGTGCGCGAAAAAGAGCCCATCTTGCGGCAAATTTTCATCGGTCGCGGCAATGACGTGATCGTTCAGGACGCGCTTGAGCGCAAGCTCTATGTGATCCGCAAGACCGCCAGCGCCGCCATTCAAGACCTGCATTTGACGCACAGCAAAGAATATTACGTGCCCAGCATGTCCAGCCGCACGGTGGTCTACAAGGGTTTGCTGTTGGCCGACCAGGTCGGCACCTATTACCTGGATCTGCAAGACGCACGTTGTGTCTCGGCACTGGGACTGGTGCACCAGCGGTTTTCGACCAACACCTTCCCCGAGTGGCCGCTGGCCCACCCCTACCGCTATGTGGCGCACAACGGCGAGATCAACACCGTCAAAGGCAACTACAACTGGATGAAAGCGCGCGAAGGCGTGATGTCTTCGCCGGTGCTGGGCCCTGACCTGCAAAAGCTCTACCCGATTAGCTTTGCCGACCAGTCCGACACAGCCACCTTCGACAACTGCCTTGAACTGTTGACCATGGCCGGTTACCCGATCAGCCAGGCCGTGATGATGATGATCCCCGAGCCTTGGGAACAGCACACCACCATGGACGAGCGTCGGCGGGCGTTTTATGAATACCACGCCGCGATGTTGGAGCCCTGGGATGGCCCGGCGTCCATCGTCTTCACGGACGGCCGCCAGATCGGCGCCACGCTGGACCGCAATGGCCTGCGTCCTTCGCGTTACTGCGTGACTGATGACGATCTGGTCATCATGGCCTCCGAGTCCGGCGTGTTGCCGGTGCCCGAGCACAAAATCATTCGCAAATGGCGTTTGCAGCCCGGCAAGATGTTCCTGATCGATCTAGAGCAAGGCCGCATGGTTGATGACGAAGAGATCAAGTCCACCCTGGCGCACAGCAAGCCCTACAAGCAGTGGATCGAGAATTTGCGCATCAAGTTAGATGATGTGCCGACAGAGCCAGCAGGGGCCGCGAGCCGGCTCAGCCGGACGCAAGGCGCCGCCCCCAGCGAGGGGGGGGGCGAACCACACGCAGTGGGGAGCCACGGGGGAGTGCCTAGCTTGCTAGATCGTCAGCAGGCCTTCGGCTTCACGCAGGAAGACATCAAGTTCTTGATGTCGCCCATGGCCGCCAATGGCGAAGAGGCCACCGGCTCCATGGGCAACGACAGCCCGCTGGCCGTGCTGTCCAACAAGAACAAACCGCTTTACAACTACTTCAAGCAGTTGTTCGCCCAGGTCACCAACCCGCCGATTGACCCGATTCGCGAAGCCATCGTGATGTCACTGGTGTCTTTCGTCGGGCCTAAGCCTAATTTGCTGGACATCAACCAGGTCAACCCGCCCATGCGGCTTGAAGTCAGCCAGCCTGTGCTCAATGTGGCAGACATGGACAAGCTGCGCAACATCGAAGCCTACACACAAGGCAAGTTCCGCAGCTACACGCTGGACATCACCTACCCGCTGGCATGGGGACATGAGGGCGTGGAGGCCAAGCTGGCCTCGCTGTGCGCTGAAGCAGTGGACGCCATTAAGAGCGGTAAAAACATCCTGATCGTCAGTGACCGCGGGGTCAACGCCGAGCAGGTCGCCATTCCGGCCGCGCTTGCACTCTCAGCGGTGCACCAGCACCTGGTCACTGAAGGCATGCGCACCACGGCCGGCCTGGTGGTGGAAACCGGCTCAGCACGAGAAGTGCACCACTTTGCCGTGTTGGCCGGTTACGGCGCAGAGGCGGTTCACCCCTACCTGGCCATTGAAACCCTGACCGAACTCGCTGCTGGTTTGCCTGGCGATTTGAGCCCTGAAAAAGCCGTCTACAACTACACCAAAGCCATTGGCAAGGGTCTGTCCAAGATCATGTCCAAGATGGGCGTGTCCACCTACATGAGCTACTGTGGTGCCCAACTGTTTGAAGCCATCGGCCTGAACCGCGCCACCATCGACAAGTACTTCACCGGCACGGCCAGCCAGGTGCAGGGCATGGGCGTGTTCGAGATCGCTGAAGAAGCCTTGCGCATGCACCGCGCCGCTTTCGGCAACGACCCGGTGCTTGCCACCATGCTGGACGCCGGCGGTGAATACGCCTGGCGCTCACGCGGTGAAGAGCACATGTGGTCGCCCGATGCGATAGCCAAACTACAGCACGCTACGCGCGCCAACAACTGGAGCACCTACAAGGAATACGCTCAGCTGATCAACGACCAGAACCGCCGCCACATGACGCTGCGCGGCTTGTTCGAGTTCAAGATCGACCCTTCCAAAGCCATCCCAATCGACGAGGTCGAGTCGGCCAAGGAGATCGTCAAGCGCTTTGCCACCGGTGCCATGTCGCTGGGCTCGATCTCCACGGAGGCCCATGCAACGCTGGCCGTGGCCATGAACCGCATCGGCGGCAAGAGCAACACTGGCGAGGGTGGTGAAGACCCGAACCGTTACCGCCAGGAACTCAAAGGTATCCCGATCAAACAAGGCGAGTCGCTCAAGTCCGTCATCGGTCACAAGCAGGTCGAGGTGGATTTGCCGCTGCAAGACGGCGACTCGTTGCGCTCGAAGATCAAGCAGGTCGCCTCCGGCCGTTTTGGTGTCACCGCCGAATACTTAGTGTCGGCTGACCAGATCCAAATCAAGATGGCGCAGGGCGCCAAGCCGGGCGAGGGCGGACAGCTGCCCGGCGGCAAGGTCAGCGAGTACATCGGCGCGCTGCGCTACTCGGTGCCGGGTGTCGGTTTGATCTCGCCGCCGCCCCACCACGACATTTATTCCATCGAAGATTTGGCGCAGCTCATCCATGACCTGAAAAACGTCAACCCGCGCGCCAGCATCAGCGTCAAGCTGGTGTCTGAAGTCGGCGTCGGCACCATCGCTGCCGGCGTGGCCAAGGCCAAGTCCGACCACGTGGTGATTGCCGGCCATGACGGCGGCACGGGCGCTTCGCCCTGGTCTTCGATCAAGCACGCTGGATCACCCTGGGAAATCGGGCTGGCCGAAACCCAGCAGACGCTGGTGCTCAACCGCCTGCGCGGGCGTATTCGTGTGCAGGCTGACGGCCAGATGAAAACCGGACGTGACGTGGTGATTGGCGCCTTGCTGGGTGCCGATGAATTCGGCTTTGCCACCGCACCGTTGGTCGTCGAGGGCTGCATCATGATGCGCAAGTGCCACCTCAACACCTGCCCGGTCGGCGTTGCCACGCAAGACCCGGTGTTGCGCCGCAAGTTCAGCGGCAAGCCCGAGCATGTCGTCAACTACTTCTTCTTTGTGGCTGAAGAGGCCCGCCAGTTGATGGCGCAACTCGGCATCCGTAAGTTCGACGATTTGATAGGCCGCGCGGACCTGCTCGACACGCAAAAAGGCATTGCGCATTGGAAGGCCGGCGGTCTGGATTTCAGCCGCCTGTTTTACCAGCCGAACGTGCCCGCCGACGTGCCGCGACTGCATGTGGCCGAGCAAGAACATGGCTTGGAAAAAGCGCTCGACGTGCGCTTGATCGAAAAATCCAAGCTGGCGCTGGAAAAAGGCGAAAAGGTCCAATTCATCGAGGTCGCGCGCAACGTCAACCGTACCGTGGGCGCCATGCTCTCGGGTGAGCTGACGCGCCGCCATCCGCAAGGTCTGCCGGACGACACGCTGCGCATCCAGCTCGAAGGCACGGGGGGGCAGTCTTTTGGCGCGTTCCTCGCCAAGGGCATCACCATGTACCTGATCGGCGACGCCAACGACTACACCGGCAAGGGCTTGTCCGGCGGCCGTATCGTGGTGCGTCCCAGCATCGACTTCCGCGGCGATGCTGTGAAAAACACCATCGTTGGCAACACAGTGCTGTACGGCGCGACCACCGGCGAGGCCTTCTTTAGCGGCGTGGCTGGCGAGCGTTTTGCGGTGCGCTTGTCGGGGGCCACTGCCGTCGTCGAAGGCACAGGCGACCACGGCTGCGAATACATGACGGGCGGCACCGTCGCCGTGCTGGGCAAGACCGGTCGCAACTTTGCCGCCGGCATGAGCGGCGGTGTGGCATATGTGTACGACGAAGACGGCCAGTTCGCCACGCGATGCAACACCTCCATGGTCACTATGGACAAGGTATTGAGCGCGGCCGAACAGACGCTCAATGACAAGTCCGGCTGGCATGCAGACGAGACCGACGAAGATCAGCTCAAGCGGCTCTTGCAAGACCACAACCGCTGGACCGGCAGCAAGCGCGCGCGCGAACTGCTGGACAACTGGAACGAGGCCCGGCATAAATTCGTCAAAGTGTTTCCGAGCGAATACAAGCGTGCCCTGAGTGAGCGCAAAGAGCGCCAGTTGCTGGCTGCGAGTGAAACAACACGTGCCCAGTTGGCAGGCAAGCCCGGCGCCGTCACGGCCTGATTAGCGCACGAACCTACACTAAGTATCTGAGGACAGACATCATGGGGAAAATCACCGGTTTCATGGAATTCGAGCGGCTTGAAGAGGGCTACAAGCCCGTGCCAGAGCGCTTGAAAAATTACAAAGAATTTGTCATTGGTCTTGACGACAAACAAGCCACGCAGCAAGCGGCGCGCTGCATGGACTGCGGCACGCCCTTTTGCAACAGTGGCTGCCCGGTCAACAACATCATTCCTGACTTCAATGAAATGGTTTTTCGCAAGGACTGGGAAAATGCCATCCAGACGCTGCACAGCACCAATAACTTCCCAGAGTTCACCGGCCGCATCTGTCCTGCCCCATGCGAGGCGGCCTGCACGCTGAACGTTAACGACGACGCGGTCGGCATCAAATCAATTGAGCACGCCATCATTGACCGCGCTTGGGCCGAAGGCTGGGTCACGCCTCAGCTGCCGACGCACAAGACCGGTAAAAAAGTGGCGGTGGTCGGCTCCGGCCCCGCAGGTATGGCAGCCGCGCAGCAGCTCGCGCGCGTGGGCCACGACGTGACGTTGTTCGAGAAGAACGACCGCGTGGGCGGCCTGCTGCGTTACGGCATCCCCGACTTCAAGATGGAAAAAATCCACATCGACCGCCGTGTCGAGCAGATGACGGCCGAGGGTGTGAACTTTCGCTGTGGTGTGTTGATCGGCGAGATGCCCAAAGACAGCAAGGTCACCAATTGGGCCAAGGAAACCATCTCTGCAGCGCAGTTGCAAAAAGACTTTGACGCGGTGGTGCTCACCGGCGGCTCTGAGCAGTCGCGTGACCTGCCCGTGCCAGGTCGTGAACTGGCAGGCATTCATTTCGCGATGGAGTTTTTACCCCAGCAAAACAAAGTCAACGCCGGTGACAAGTTCAAGGACCAGTTGCGCGCTGAGGGCAAGCATGTCATCGTCATCGGCGGCGGCGACACCGGCAGCGACTGCGTGGGCACCAGCAACCGCCACGGCGCGGCCAGCGTGACGCAGTTCGAGCTGATGCCCGAGCCACCCCTAGAAGAAAACCGCCCCATGACCTGGCCTTATTGGCCGATCAAGCTGCGCACATCGTCTTCGCATGAAGAAGGTTGCGAGCGCGAGTTCGCCATCTCGACCAAAGCGTTCATCGGTGACAAAGGCAAAGTCACTGGCCTGAAAACAGTTCGCGTCGAATGGAAAGACGGAAAGATGCAGGAAGTTGCCGGTTCCGAGCAACTGCTCAAGGCCGATCTGGTGCTGCTGGCCATGGGCTTTGTGGCGCCGGTCAGCACCGTGCTCAAGGCTTTCGGCGTGGATGCCGACAGCCGCGGCAATGCCAAGGCCAGCACAGAATTCACGGGCGGTTACGCCACCAACGTGCCCAAGGTGTTTGCGGCCGGGGACATTCGCCGTGGTCAGAGCCTGGTGGTCTGGGCGATTCGCGAAGGCCGCCAGGCGGCTCGTGCAGTCGACGAGTTTCTGATGGGCTCCAGCGACCTGCCTCGGTAAAGCCTTATTATTAGGGCCTTACCCTGACTGAGGCCGGTAGCTGGCCTGCTTTGAATTTCAATGGCTGAACTGACTAACGCGCTCGTCGAATTCAACCAAGTGACCTTCGCCTACCCGGGCGCCAAGGGGGACAGGCTCATTCTGAAAGACCTCAGCCTGAGCGTGCCACGTGGCAAAGTGACCGCCCTGATGGGCGCCTCCGGCGGCGGCAAGACCACGGTGCTGCGCTTGATCGGTGGCCAGCAAAAAGCCAGCACCGGCAAGGTTTTGTTAGACGGCCAGGACGTCGGCGCCATGGCGCAGACGGCGCTGTATGCAGCGCGCCGGCGCATGGGCATGCTTTTCCAGTTCGGCGCCTTGTTCACTGACCTCAGCGTGTTTGACAACGTTGCCTTCCCGCTGCGTGAGCACACCAATCTGAGCCCTGAGCTGATTCGCGACATCGTGCTGATGAAGCTGGACGCCGTGGGTTTGCGCGGTGCACGCGATTTGATGCCTTCAGAGATTTCTGGTGGCATGGCCAGGAGGGTGGCGCTGGCGCGGGCCATCATACTGGACCCCGAACTCATCATGTACGACGAGCCCTTTGCCGGGCTGGACCCGATCTCCCTGGGCACTGCCGCGCAGCTGATCCGCCAGCTCAATGACACCCTGGGTATCACCAGCATCGTGGTTTCGCACGACCTGGAAGAAACTTTTCGCATCGCTGACCAGGTGATTATTCTGGCCAACGGCGGTATTGCCGCGCAGGGAACGCCACAAGAGGTCATGAACTCCACCGATCCGCTGGTGCATCAGTTCGTTCATGCCCAGCGCGAAGGCCCTGTGGAGTTTCATTACCCAGGGCCGCACGCAGAGGCCGATTTTGGCTTGCCGGGTCGGCTACCTGAGATCAAGCCGCCCTCCAAAAAAGGAGGGGCAACATGAAGCCGGATCACTTTTTGTCATGGCTGGCAGATCTGGGTTTTAGCATGCGCAGCAAGTTGGCAGAGCTCGGGTTTGCTGCGCGCCTGTTTGTCAAACTGTTTGCGCTGACGCCGTCGACCCTGGTGCGCTTTGGCCTGGTGCGGGATCAGATTTTTTTCCTGGGCAACTACTCGCTGGCCATCATTGCCGTGTCGGGTCTGTTTGTCGGTTTTGTGCTGGGTTTGCAGGGCTACTACACCTTGCAGCGCTATGGCTCTTCAGAAGCGCTGGGCTTGTTGGTGGCGCTGAGTCTGGTGCGCGAGCTCGGGCCGGTCGTCACGGCCTTGCTGTTTGCCGGGCGCGCCGGCACCGCGCTGACTGCAGAGATTGGTCTGATGAAAGCCGGCGAGCAGCTCTCGGCCATGGAGATGATGGCGGTGGACCCGATACGCCGTATTCTGGCGCCACGACTTTGGGGTGGCGTGATCGCAATGCCTTTTTTGGCGGCTGTTTTCAGTGCCGTGGGCATCACCGGCGGTTGGATGGTGGGCGTGTTGATGATCGGTATTGACGCTGGCTCTTTTTGGAGCCAAATGCAGGGTGGCGCTGATGTCTGGCGGGATGTTGGGAACGGTGTCATTAAAAGTGTGGTGTTTGGTGTGACGGTCACGTTTGTGGCGCTCTACCAGGGATTTGAAGCGCAGCCTACGCCCGAAGGTGTGTCGCGCGCCACCACTCGAACGGTGGTAGTGGCCTCACTGGCCGTGCTGGGGCTCGACTTTTTGTTGACTACCTGGATGTTCAGCATTTGAAAACTTTAATTTTTTTATTTCAAGCCTGCCGCCTTTGCGCCGGGCTGGCCTCATGCGAGAATTTGTCCAGATTTTTTGGCAAGAGTTCGCGGCTTGCAATGAAACTTTGACTGAAGTTAACGCGCCCAACCCCTTTATGTTTATGAAAGTCATGGATGCCACGCTCTAGAAACGATGTTTGGGTCGGCCTTTTTGTGTTGACAGGGGCGCTTGCTTTGCTTTTTCTGGCACTGAAGTCGGCTAATTTGCTGAACCTCCAATTCGGGGACACGTCGTACCCGGTAACTGCCAAGTTTGACAACATCGGCGGGCTTAAACCGCGCGCGGCTGTTAAAAGCGCTGGCGTGGTGGTCGGACGCGTCGAGAGCATCAACTTTGACGACAAAAGCTACCAGGCACGCGTTAACCTGGCGATGGAGAGTCGTTATATTTTCCCCAAAGACAGCTCGCTAAAAATTCTCACCAGTGGCTTGCTGGGCGAACAGTACATCGGCATTGAGCCCGGCGCCCTGGACAAAACACTGTCCGCCGGCGACACGATCACCCAGACACAGTCGGCTTTGGTTCTGGAAACTTTGATCAGCCAGTTTCTTTTCAGCAAGGCCGCGGACACAGGTTCCTCCAGCGCGCCGCCGGCTGCCGGGGCTGCCAAATGACACTTTTCAGCAAAGCCATTGCTGCCGCTTGGTTTCGAGGAAGTCTGGCCGGGCTGGTGTTGCTTGTCTTGCAAGGCTGTGCGACTGCGCCTAATACAAACCCCCGCGATCCCTGGGAATCATTTAATCGCCAAGTCCATGGTTTCAACGAAGGTCTTGACGAGGCCTTCGTCAAGCCTGTGGCCATCGCTTACCAAGACGTCACACCTGATTTGCTGCGTACTGGGGTGAGTAACTTTTTTGGCAACCTTTCGGACGTCTGGTCGCTGGTCAACAATGTGCTCCAACTGAAACCTAAGGAGTCGGTTGAAATGTTTGCCAGGGTTGGCGTGAACACCACCATCGGTTTGGCGGGTCTTTTTGATGTCGCCACAGACTTTAATTTGGAAAAATACAATGAAGACTTTGGTCAGACCCTGGGCCGATGGGGTGTGCCGACCGGGCCTTATCTGGTGCTGCCGCTGTTGGGCCCATCGACATTGCGCGATACCGCCGCTTTGCCTGTGAATTGGCGTGGTAATTTAATTGGCGGGGTGGATGATTCGGTTGTGCGTTACAGCTTGACGGCTTTGCGTGTGGTGGATTTGCGCGCCGGTTTACTGCGTACCAGCCGCATGATTGACAGTGCCGCACTGGACAAATACAGCTTCACGCGTGACGCTTACCTGCAGCGCCGTCGATCCTTAATCGGGCTGAATATTTTCGATTCAAACAGCCCTCCAGAAGAACGCTTCGATTTGCCTGAGCCTGGCAACCAAAACGCACCCGGGGGCACGTCGAAGCCCCCGCAACCTTGAACTTGGCCGTGCCAACTGATAGAAAGATTGTGATGTTGTTGAACCGCCGAAACTGGACCCGGCTTGTGGCCACGGCCTTGGGCCTGACTTTGAATTTGACGCTGCCCCTGGCGCGCGCTGCAGAAGAAGCGCCCGACGAGCTGATCCGCCGCCTGTCCATGGAGGTGCTCAGCACCATCAAGGCCGACAAGGATGTGCAAAGCGGCGATGTGCGCAAGGTCATTACCTTTGTTGACAGCATGATCATGCCCAAGGTCAATTTTTCGCGCATGACCGCTTCGGCTATCGGCCGCAGCTGGCGCCAGGCTACGCCTGAGCAGCAAAAAAGGCTGCAGGACGAGTTCAAAAACCTTTTGGTGCGCACCTATGCAGGCGCCTTGAGCCAATTACAAGACCAGACTATCAACGTCAAGCCTTTGCGTTCGCAAGCCGGCGACACCGAAGTAATTGTCCGCACTGAAATTCTGGGCCGTGGCGACCCCATACAGCTGGACTACCGCATGGAAAAAACGGCTGGCGGCTGGAAAATTTACGATCTCAACGTGCTCGGCGTTTGGCTGGTCGAGACTTACCGCACACAGTTCGCCCAAGAAATTTCTGCGCGTGGTATTGATGGGCTGATCGCCACGCTGGCACTGCGCAACAAAAACGGCGCCATGACCAGTGCCGGCCAGAAGAAAAACTAAAGTCTGCTGCCGTGTTGAAACTACCCGCTGTGCTGAACCATGACCAAGCCAAGGCTTTGGTCACAAGCTTCCAAATGGTTTTGCTGGCCGCACCCGTTAGCGTAGAACCCGTTGTCGCCGATGCGACCAGTTTGAGCCGTTTTGACTCTTCCGCGCTGGCTGTGCTGCTGGCCTGCAGGCGGCAGGCCCAGGCACTGGGCCGCGCTTTTTATGTGCGCGGCCTGCCGCCCCGCTTGCGTCAATTGGCCGGCCTTTACGGCATTGCTGAGCTGATTCCAGACGCCCCTTAAGTGTCCTAGCGGTGGCGCAGGCGCCAAGCCCCTAAAATAGCTGGTTCATGCCCGCTATCTCATTTCAATCCGTCTCCAAAACATATCAGTCTTCGCGGGGTGTAGCCGGCGTGGCTGTGAAAGCGCTGGACCATGTCAGCTTCGACATCCAGCAGGGTGAATTTTTCGGCTTACTGGGTCCCAACGGGGCTGGCAAAACCAGCTTGATCAGCATACTGGCTGGCCTGTCCCGCGCCAGCAGTGGTCGGGTGCTGGTGCACGGCAGCGATGTGGTTGCCGACTATGCATTGACCCGGCGCCAGCTTGGGGTGGTGCCTCAAGAGCTGGTTTTCGATCCCTTTTTTACCGTGCGCGAGGCCTTGCGTATCCAGTCCGGCTATTTCGGCATCAAACAAAATGACGACTGGATAGACGAACTGCTGGCCAGCCTGGGCCTGGCAGACAAGGCGCAGGCCAATATGCGACAGCTCTCCGGCGGTATGAAGCGCCGTGTGCTAGTGGCGCAGGCATTGGTGCACAAGCCGCCTGTGATTGTGCTGGACGAGCCCACCGCTGGCGTCGATGTGGAGCTGCGCCAAACACTCTGGCAGTTCATCGCCAAACTTAACCGGCAGGGCAGCACGGTGCTGCTGACCACCCATTACCTGGAAGAGGCCGAGGCCTTGTGCAGCCGCATTGCCATGCTCAAACAAGGCCGCATGGTGGCCTTGGCATCCACCTCCGACTTGCTTCAAAGTGCCTCGTCCAACGTGCTGCGTTTTAAAGTTGACAGCGAACTGCCCGCCGCTCTGGCAAGCCAGGCGCGTGTGACCGGGCGCATCGTGCAGTTTCCCGCGCACAACGCCCTCGAGATTGAGCAGTATCTGGCGGCGGTTCGCCAGGCCGGTCTGGTGGCGCAGGATGTGGAAATACGCAAGGCCGACCTGGAAGACGTTTTCCTGGAAGTCATGTCCGGCAAGGTGGCTGGTGCTGTATTGCCCGCTGAGGTGCCAGCATGAAGGGCGGTTTTGAAATGACAGGCTGGCAGGCGCTTTTGTACAAAGAGGTTTTGCGATTCTGGAAAGTCGGCTTTCAGACGGTGGGTGCACCCATTCTGACGGCGGTGCTCTACATGTTGATTTTTGGTCATGTGTTGCAAGACCAGGTCAAGGTTTATGGCAGTGTCAGCTACACGGCATTTTTGGTGCCGGGGCTGGTGATGATGAGCATTTTGCAAAACGCGTTTGCCAACAGCTCGTCCTCGCTAATTCAGAGCAAGATCATGGGCAACCTGGTATTTTTGCTGCTCACACCGCTGTCGCATTGGCACTGGTTTGTGGCTTACGTGGGCTCGTCTGTGGTGCGCGGTCTGGCCGTGGGCTCAGGCGTGTTTGTGGTGACAGTTTTTTTTGGTCAGCCCGGCTTTGTGGCGCCGGTTTGGATTGTGGTGTTCGCTGTACTGGCGGCGTCTTTGTTGGGCGCACTCGGGCTGATTGCGGGCTTGTGGGCTGAAAAATTTGACCAGATGGCGGTGTTTCAGAACTTCATCATCATGCCGATGACGTTTTTGAGTGGCGTTTTTTACTCGATTCATTCGCTGCCGCCGGCCTGGCAAACAGTCAGCCACTTGAACCCGTTTTTCTACATGATCGACGGTTTCCGGTACGGGTTTTTTGGCGTGAGCGATGTCTCCCCCTGGCTCAGCCTGAGCATCGTCGGCACGGCGCTGCTGGGCACTAGCGCGGTGGCAGTGCATCTGCTGAAAATCGGCTACAAAATCCGCCACTAAGCTGGCTTTTATTGAACACCCCATAAAACCCATGACAAGCGAAGAACTCCAAGCCATCATCAGCGCCGGTCTTGACTGCCAGCACATTGAGCTTTCCGGCGACGGCCAGCATTGGTACGCCACCATTGTGTCCAGTGCTTTCGAAGGCCAGCGGCTCATCCAGCGCCACCAGCGGGTTTATGCCACGCTGGGCGGGCGCTTGCAAAGCAATGAAGTTCACGCTTTGTCGATGAAAACCTTCTCGCCCGCCGAATGGGCCAGCCAACAAGCCAAGACTGAATAGCCCAAGCCATGGACAAGTTACGCATATTGGGCGGTCAGTCGCTCGCCGGCACCGTTGATATTTCGGGGGCCAAAAACGCCGCCTTGCCCGAGTTGTGCGCAGCGCTGCTCAGCAACGAGCCGGTCACGCTGACCAATGTGCCGCGGCTGCAAGACGTGTCCACCATGCTCAAGTTGATTCGCAACATGGGCGTGATTGCCGAGCAGGGCGCGGCCGGCCAGAGCGACTCCGGTACCGTGCGCATCGATGCGGGACGGCTGGACAAGCCTGAGGCGCCCTACGAGCTGGTCAAGACCATGCGCGCTTCGGTGTTGGCACTGGGGCCGCTGCTGGCTCGCTTTGGCCGTGCCACGGTGTCGCTGCCCGGCGGTTGCGCCATTGGCTCGCGGCCGGTAGACCAGCACATCAAGGGTTTGCAGGCCATGGGCGCCGAGATCGCTGTTGAGCACGGCTACATGGTGGCCCGCCTGGCGCCGGGTCTGACGCGCTTGCAAGGCTGCCACCTCACGACGGACATGGTCACGGTGACAGGGACCGAAAACTTCATGATGGCTGCATCTTTGGCCGAAGGCGAAACCGTTCTGGAAAACGCAGCGCAGGAGCCAGAGATTGGCGACCTGGCTGAAATGCTCATCAAGATGGGAGCGCGCATTGAAGGCCATGGCACGCGGCGCATCCGCATCCAGGGTGTTGAGCGTCTGCACGGCGCCAGTCACCAGGTGGTGGCTGACCGCATCGAGACCGGCACTTTCCTGTGTGCCGTCGCCGCTGCCGGTGGGGACGTTGTGCTGCGGCACGGGCGGGCCGACCACCTGGAAGTGGTCATTGAAAAACTCCGCGAGGCCGGCGCCACCGTTACGTCGGGCGAGGGCTTTATCCGTATAGTGTCTAAGGGCCGGCTCAAAGCGCAGTCTTTCCGCACCACCGAGTACCCCGGCTTTCCTACCGACATGCAGGCGCAGTTCATGGCGCTCAACGCCATCTCGCACGGCACCAGCAAAGTGACGGAGACGATTTTTGAAAACCGATTCATGCACGTCAATGAAATGGTGCGCCTTGGCGCTAACATTCAGATCGACGGCAAGGTGGCGCTGTTGGAGGGCGTCGCAAAGCTCTCCGGCGCAACTGTGATGGCCACCGACTTGCGGGCCTCGGCCAGTTTGGTGATTGCAGGCTTGGTGGCGGAGGGCGAAACGGTGGTCGAGCGTATCTACCACCTGGACCGCGGCTACGATCAGATGGAAAGCAAATTGCGCGGCATAGGCGCTGACATTGAACGGGTCAAAGCATGATCACACTGGCACTGTCCAAAGGACGGATTTTTGACGACATCCTGCCGCTGCTCAAGGCGGCCGGCATCGAGGTGCTTGACGACCCCGAAAAATCCCGCAAGTTGATTTTGCGCACCAACCAGCCCGACGTGCGCGTGGTGCTGGTGCGTGCCACCGATGTGCCGACCTATGTGCAGTACGGCGGCGCCGACATGGGCGTGGTCGGCAAGGACACGCTGCTGGAGTCAGGCACACAAGGGCTTTATCAGCCGCTGGACTTACAAATTGCCAAGTGCCGCATCAGCGTGGCCGTGCGCGACGGTTTTGACTACGCTGCCGCTGTACGCCAGGGCAGCCGGCTCAAAGTGGCCACCAAGTACGTGGCGATTGCGCGTGATTTTTTTGCTGCCAAGGGCGTTCACGTGGACCTCATCAAGTTGTATGGCAGCATGGAACTGGCGCCTCTGACCGGCCTGGCCGACGCCATTGTTGATCTGGTCTCAACGGGCAACACGCTCAAGGCCAACCACCTGGTGGAAGTCGAGCGCATCATGGACATCAGCTCGCGCCTGGTCGTCAACCAGGCTGCGCTCAAGCTCAAGCAAGCGCCTATCCGCCGCATCATCGACGCCATGGCCAAGGCTGTGGCTACCTGACCCGCCATGACCCTGCAAGCTCGCCCCTCCCGACTTTCGACCCTTGACGCTTCTTTTGAAGCGGAGTTCAAGGCGCGGCTGCATTGGTCGGCTGAGGCCGACGCCGCCATCGAAGAGCGTGTGGCCGAAATCCTGGCCGACGTGCAGCAGCGTGGCGATCCGGCAGTACTCGACTACACGCAGCGCTTTGATAGCCTGACGGCCACCAGCGTGCAGGCGCTGGAGCTGACGCAGGCCGAACTCAAAGCGGCCTTTGACGGTCTGCCCGCGGCTCAGCGCACGGCCCTGCAAGCGGCAGCGGCTCGCGTGCAGAGCTACCACGAAGCACAGAAAAAAGCCTCGGGCGAGAGCTGGAGTTACCGCGACGAAGACGGTACTTTGCTGGGCCAAAAAGTCACGCCCCTGGACCGTGTGGGCATCTACGTGCCCGGTGGCAAGGCGGCTTACCCCTCCTCGGTGCTGATGAACGCGATCCCCGCGCAGGTGGCCGGCGTGGGCGAAATCATCATGGTGGTGCCGACGCCGCGCGGTGAGAAAAACCCGCTGGTGCTGGCCGCCGCCTACGTGGCCGGCGTCAGCCGTGTCTTCACCATCGGCGGCGCGCAGGCTGTCGCCGCGCTGGCCTACGGCACGGCCACGGTACCGGCGGTGGACAAAATCACCGGCCCCGGCAATGCCTACGTGGCCGCCGCCAAGCGCCGCGTTTTCGGCACCGTGGGCATTGACATGATTGCCGGCCCTTCAGAGATTCTGGTGCTGGCCGACGGTAGCACACCGGCCGACTGGGTGGCGATGGACCTGTTCAGCCAGGCCGAACACGACGAGCTGGCGCAAAGTATTTTGCTCAGTCCCGATGCAGCTTATATCGACGCCGTGCAAGCCGCCATCGATCTTCTGCTGCCGGCCATGCCGCGCGCGGCCATCATCGCCAAGTCGCTGACCGACCGCGGCGCGCTGATCCACACGCGCAGCATGGAAGAAGCCTGCACCCTGAGCAACCGCATCGCACCCGAGCACCTGGAGGTCTCCAGCCGCGAGCCCGGGCGCTGGGAGCCGCTGCTCAAACACGCAGGCGCTATTTTTCTGGGCGCCTACACCAGCGAAAGTCTGGGCGACTACTGCGCCGGCCCCAATCATGTGTTGCCCACCAGCGGCACGGCACGCTTTTCCAGTCCGCTGGGCGTTTACGACTTCCAAAAGCGCTCCAGCCTGATCGAAGTCAGTGAAGCTGGCGCGCAAGTTCTGGGCCCTGTTGCAGCCGAGCTGGCTTACGGCGAAGGCCTGCAAGCGCATGGGCGTGCCGCCGAATTCCGCTTGCACAAGGTGCCGCCTATGCGGGAAAAATCATGACATCCAAAGCCGCAGGTCTGTCGTCCGAACTTCAACAACGCATCCGCCAGGAAGTGCAATCCATGCACGCCTATGCCGTCCAGGACGCCGCCGGCATGGTCAAGCTCGATGCCATGGAAAATCCACACTGCCTGCCGGCCGAGCTGCAGGCCGAACTCGGCCGCAGACTGGGCGCGCTGGCGCTTAACCGCTACCCGGACGGCCGCGTCAATGACTTGCGCAGGGCGCTGGCCGCTTATGCGCAGATGCCCGAGGGCTTTGACCTCATGTTGGGCAACGGCTCGGACGAGCTGATTTCTTTGCTGGCGCTGGCCTGCGATGTGCCTGGCGCGAAGGTGCTGGCGCCCGTGCCCGGCTTCGTCATGTACGCCATGAGCGCGCAGCTGCAAGGCCTGGCATTCGTCGGCGTGCCCTTGACAGCTGATTTTGAATTGGATGAAACGGCCATGCT
>Ga0214921_10001351_pt1 | contig 42280 bp, 36 predicted proteins | sample LL1505_MetaG_FD_177992 | JGI IMG/M metagenome (GOLD analysis project Ga0214921, IMG submission 177992) | Freshwater microbial communities from Lake Lanier, Atlanta, Georgia, United States - LL-1505 | ecosystem: Environmental > Aquatic > Freshwater > Lake | place: USA: Georgia | collected...
TCCTAGGTTCAAGAGTTGAACGATCTTCTCCCTCGGCGGCTTATTTTAAGCGGAAACTGCGCTGTCCCGCATAAAAATCGCTGAAGGGTTTTGAGGCCATTTCAACGATCAAAATCAAGATACAAGTTTGAAGAGGATGTCCAAGGCGAGCGAGGGATGCGTGGAAGCGGCGAAGGCGGCGAGGCTGAGTTGCTGGCCTTGTTGATAAAGCTTTTCTGCGAGCGGAGCAAAATCCTTGGAGGAACGGGACAACTGCCTTGCGAAGTTGAGGAGGATCTCGGGGTCCCTCACGCCTTTGAGAAGGCCACTAATCTCGGTGAGGCCCCGGCGGATGGCCTGGGGGTCACCCGATGCCAAGAGGTTTTCGGCCCAGAGCATCTGCGCTTGGAGCTGGAATCGTTGGGGCACTCCCGGCGTGCGGGCAACGAGGCGGAAGGCATCGGCGGCGGCGGCGTGGTTTTTGAGTAGGGCTTCCATGCGGCCGAGTGCCCAGGTGGCCTTGGACCAAATGTGGGAGCCGACCACTGCCCCGCGAATCGCATCGCGGAGGACGGGCCTTGCCAGGTCGTGGCGTTTGGCCATCATGCACGAGAGGGCGAGACTGTGTTGGATTTGCGGCACGGTTGAGGCCCCGAACCGCTTGCGCCCGTCTGCCACAAGCTGATTGAGTTTGAGGTTGGAGTTTGCAAAGAGCGAGGCACGGACGAATTCTTTGGCCCCGGCAATCCACTCGTGCGGGGCGAGAGTATCTGTGGCGAGGAGGGCACTCGCGGCGGCGACTTGGGCCGCGGGATCCGAGAGGGCACGCTTGGCTTCGGACATCTGCAGCTTCCGGAGCTCCGCCGCGACTTCGGGAAACTTTTGGGATTCCGTCGCAAGCCAGTCTGCGGAGATCGTCTTCCACTGCGGGTCGTTCGAGGAACGCAATTCACGAACGATGGTGAGCGTGGTCCGGGCGCGAACGGAGGGGCGGCAGACCTTGATGGCGGCAAGAAACTCTGCGGAGACACTCGTCTGCCCCATCTTTCTCTTGGCGGCGAAGTAAGGTTTCCACGAGGCGATGGTCTTCGCTTGGAACTTCCCAAGTGTCAGAGCCTCGACGGAGAGCTGAAAGGCCTGGGGAGCGTCGTCCACTCGCAGGGCAATCTCAGCGAGACCCTGTCTTGCCCGGGTCCCGCCTCTCGGGTTTCCCGAGGTGGCATTCTCAAAAAAAATCTTGGCGGTATCCAATTCCCCCTCGTTGAGGAACAATTCCCCCAGTTCGCTGGCCACCACGCTCAAGCGGAGCGGCTTGAGCGGGACGGTGGCTCGACCCGTGCGCTGCAACTCGGTGGCTGCCGATGCCCTCGCTTGGTCAAACACCAGAAGTTTTGCTTGCGCTCGGGCGAGGCACGTATGGGCCGCCGAGACGGCTTCGCTCAAGGAGACGTCCTTTATGAGTGCCTTGATCCTCGCCAACTCCAGCGGAAACCAATCTCGCGCGTGGCTGCTGGTGAGTTGGGCGGCTTGCGTAAAAGCCTGTGAAGCCTCAGCAAATTTTCCCCTCTTAAAGAGAGTCCGCGCGGCCTGACCCAAAAGCTTGCCTCTTCGCAGCGGCTTGCTCTCGGAAGCAAGTTCCGTATTCACCTGCTGGAGAGCAGAGGCGTAGTCACCGGCATTAACCTTCCGGTCGATGGCCCGGAGCCTCTTGGACTCATCAAGCTCGAACGCCCGTGCTTTGGGTGTCCGTTTGCAATTTTTGGATCTACCCATGGATTAAAAAAGTGTCCGGTGCCAACCAATCCCAGTGGGTGGTTGAAGCACCGGCGTGAGCGCCGTCCATGCACATGGTCACTTCCGTGTGCACATATAGACGGCGAAATTTCATACCTTGGCGATCTCGATTTCCGTTTTGCGGTTGGCAAGTCGAAAAGCCTCTTCCACGCTTGATACCTGAATACGGGCGAGGCGGCGGCGCACCCCGCTCCGGAGCTGTGAATTGGTATCTTTCATCGAAACGCGAAGCGAGCGGCTCTTCGCCAAATGACCAAACAAAGAGGGAACCGCAATCATTGCTCCAAATAATGCGGAAACTAAAGACTTAATAAATGCTCGCTTCGTCAGTATGGACATGGTTTATGAATTTCCTTTTACCTAAATCCCACGCAGCATTTCAAAATAAATCGGATGCCGTCATGTTACAATATTGTCACAATTCAAAATTATTAACTTTTTTTGCTGGAATACATAACTTTATACATTTTTGGCACTTCCTGCTTTTGGTCGCTATTTTTTCCGCTGCTGGGATTTCCGTCCTGCGTGCTGATTCGATTGCATTTTTTTATGCTATTGATGTGGATTTAGATGCAACAAAAGACAAGGATTCCGGGAATGCGAGGTCCGTGAAGCTGCTCGGATCAAACATCCAAGAGTTTCAAGTCGGCCCGCACAAGGTTCGTGCAGTAAAAATGGGCGCGGGCAATGTTGAGACGGCTGTAAATGCCGCGAATCTATTGGGAAAGTTTCCCGCAGACTTGGCAATCTCGATCGGACCGTGCGGGGCACTCTGCGATGAGGCCCGCCGGGGGACATGGTATCGGGTTTCTTCCGTCATCGGATACCAGCGCGGCACTTTCAGCCCGAGTGGGTGGTCGCAATCGGAAGAGGCCGTTCTCTCGGTTCCTCCGCTGCCAGCATCGGCAAGCGTCCCAGGTCTTCCAGCGTCCAGTCCTGCAATGCCCGATATAAAACTGGCTTCCGGGGACATTTTTGTTGCGAACGATGCGGAGAGGGAGCGAATCCGAGTCATGTCCAATGCCGAAGTCGTGGACATGAATAGCTATGGACTCCTGCTCGTGTGCGACAAAGCAAAAATTCCTGTTCTTATTTGGAAGGTTGTAAGTGACGAGGCGAATCCCTCAACACCGGAGGACTTCAAAGTTTTCATCAAATCCTACGACGGCGAGGGAGGGCGCATGGTTCGGAGGTTCTTGCTGGAAATGAAACCATCCCCCCTTTCGCCGGAAAGTTACGAAAACATCCGCGAAATGATGCAGCATCCCCAATCCTCATTCACGCCAGAAGTCACCCTCCAACCAGGGCGGTAATGCCGGTCAATGCACCCGATGCCGCGAGGAGCGGGCCTTACTTTTTTTCCCAGCGTTCGAGGGATTCCTCGTGGAGGTGGCGGCGTTTGAAGTGGCGGGAGATGATGCCGTAGCGGGGGCTGAAGAGGTAGGCGAGGAGGAAGAAGAGGCCGAGGATAAGCACGATCGCGGGGCCGGAGGGGATGTTTGCCCAGAAGGAAACGAGCAGGCCCACGACGGCGCCGAAGGTTCCGAGAGCGGCGCCTCCCCACAGCATGACATCGAAGGAATCGCTGAGAAGGTAGATGGTGGCGGCGGGCAAGATGAGGAGGCCGAGGGAGAGCAAGACTCCTACGGCCTGCAGGGATGAAACCATGGCCAAGACGATTAATAAAATGAGCATTCCGAGCAGCATTCCGACTGGCACTCCTTGGGTTTTTGCCACGGAGGCTTCGAAAATGGTGAGCAGGAGCGGACGCTGAAAGGCCACGAGGAGGAGCATGGCCACGCAGGTGATGGCGTAACTCGTCCATAGGTCGCTGTCGCCGACGCCGAGGATGTTTCCGAACAGGAAATGGTCGAGGCTCACTTTGACTCCGGCGTATTTGATGAGGGCGATGCCGATCGCGAAAGCGATGATGTAGAGGGCTGCGATGGCGGTTTCCTCTTTAACCCTTGAGCTTCGGGAAATGAGGTGGCCGCCGAGTGCTACGAAGACTGCCGCGAGGAGGCCGCCGAAGAGGAGGCCGAGCGGGGAGAGCCCGATCAGGATGGCGGCCAGGGCGAGGCCGGGCAGGAGCGAGTGGGAAAGGGCGTCCGCCATGAGAGCGAGGCGGCGGATGACGACGAACGCGCCGAGGAATCCGTTGGTGAATCCCACGAGCACGCAGGCGAGGAGGGCGCGGCGCATGAAGTCGTATTCGAAGGGTTCGAGAATCCAGTTCATGAGTGGTGGTGGTGCGCGTGTCCGCTGAAAACATGCATGGCGTAGGCGCGATCGAGGTTGTCTTTGGTGAACGCCTCGGCGGTGGGGCCGCAGGCCACGAGTTCGCCGTTGAGGAGCAGGATGTGGTCGAAGAGGGCTTCCACGCTTTTGAGATCGTGGTGCGAGGCCATGATGAGTTTGCCGGCCTCGCGCAGGCGGCGCATGGCTTGGGCAAAGGCCTCCACCGCATTGCGGTCGAGGCCGGTGAATGGTTCGTCGAGCAGGTAGATATCGGCTTTCTGCGCCCAGGCCCGGGCCAGGAAGGCGCGTTGTTGCTGCCCGCCGGAGAGGGCGGAAATCTGGCGGTCCGCTATGTCTTCCAGATCGCAAATGTGCAGCGCCTCCTCGACGGTAGCGTGGTCGCTGGCACCGAAGCGGCGCCATTTTCCGAGTGCGGGATAACGCCCCATTTCGACGAGTCCGCGCACCGTGACGGGAAAATCCCAGTCCACCGCCTCGCGCTGCGGCACATAGGCAATCTCGCGGCCAGATGTGCCCTCGACTTGGTGTCCGCGAAACTCGATGCGGCCGGTTTCGAGTGGCAGCAATCCGGCGATGGCTTTGAGAAGCGTCGTCTTACCGGCACCGTTGGGTCCGAGCAGCGCCACACAGGAGCCGCACGAGAGAGTGGCGCTGAGGTGGTGGACGGCTGGGATGCGGTTGTAGCTCACCGTGACATCCTCGAGGTGGAGTTTATGGCTCATGGCTTCGGAATGGTTACCACATCCTCTACAAGTCCGGTTCCCCAGAAGGTTGAATCGGCGAGGGTTCTTCCGGCGAGGTGCACCTCCACACGCAGGGCGGAGTTTCCGGCGGCTGGGTCGAAGTTTCCAAAAACGGCGAGGTCCTCCGGTTCGGCGGCGTTCATTGTGAAAGAGGCGGTGAGCGAGTTCGCCGGGCCTGCGGATTCCACAGAGGGCTGATTGGCAACGCGCACGGCCAGGCGGGCCGGAGTGGAGGATGTGAGCAATACATCGTAAACGGCCATTTTTTCGGGTTCGACCGGCGCAAAGGCTGGAGGCGGCGCGGACGGAGCGGGCCTCGTGAGGAGCCAAACTGGCACGCCAAGAAGTGACAGACCGGCGGCAACCAAAAACAGACGCAGGAGAGGGAAACCGCGCACGGCCTATTTCAGAGCCTCCACGATAGTAGAGACATTGCTTTTCATCATGCCTTCGTAAGTCGCCGTCGCACCGCTGCCAAGTCCATCCGCACAGAGCACGCCGCCAGGTTTTGCAGCGGTCTCGTTGGTGATTTGCTCAAGCACCTTGGGATTCTCGATATTCTCGGCGAAGATGGCTTTGACCTTGCGAACTTTGATTTCCTCGATGAGGCGTTTCACTTTTTGAGAGGAGGGCTGGTCGGATGTCGAAATGCCCTGCACGGCGAAAATCTCGAAGCCGTTGTCCTTGGCAAAATATCCCAGTGCATCGTGGGAGGTGACGAGCACACGGCTCGCCTTTGGAAGCGCGGAGAGTTGAAGGCGGACCCATTTGGAGAGCGCGGCGAGGCGGCTCTGGAGCTTTTTGGCGTTCGCTTCGTAAGCGGCTTGACCTTCTGGATCGGCAGCGACGAATGCGTCGCAGATTTGCGCCGCCACCGCTTGCACATTCGAAATGCTGTGCCACCAATGGGGATCGGTTGAACCGTGGCTGTGGGCGTGATCCCCATGTTCCTCGCAAGCGGCCTCGATCGGTTTTAAGACGTCGCCGCCCACCACGAGGCGAACGCCGGCTTTTTCCAGGCTCGGACGCAGCTTGTCGAGGTAGCCTTCAAAGCCGAGGCCGCTGGCGAGGAGGATTTGGGAATTTGCGATGCTTTTTCGATCCCCCGGCGTGGGTTCGTAAATGTGGGGATCAACGCCAGGTTTGACGATCTCCGTCACCTCCACGCCTTCAGCGCCGATGTCGCGGGCCAGATCGGCCATCACTGTGCTGAGCGAGGCCACACGAAGCGGCTCGGCCTGAGCAAAGGTCGCCCATGCCAAAAAGACTGTAGCCATCAGCCGTCTATTCATCATTGTCGAAATTGCCCTGCCCCTGTCATGCAAGTCAATTGCAAAAAAGACCCGCATTGGGTTTGCAACCACTGCGGAATCCCATCAAGATGCAGTCTGCAATTTTAAAAACTATGGCTGATTATGATTTGATCGTGGTGGGCGGCGGACCTGCAGGTTATGTGGGTGCGATTCGTGCGGGGCAACTCGGAAAAAAGGTGGCGGTGGTGGAAATGGACCGCGCCGGCGGCACCTGTCTGAACTGGGGCTGTATCCCCACTAAGTCACTTCTCAAGAATGCCGAAGTGTATCAGATGATCAAAAGCCACGCCGGCGACTTTGGCTTGAAAGTCGAAGGCCTGTCCTATGAGTGGGACAAAGTGATCGGCCGCAGTCGCAAGGTCGCCGACCGCCTTGCAGGCGGCATCGAAATGCTCCTCAAGAAAAATAAAGTCGATTACATCCGTGGCGAGGCCGCGATTCCTAAGGCTGGAGTCGTGGAGGTCATTGATAAGGATGGCAAAAAGATCGAGCACAAAGCGGCAAAGATTCTCATCGCCACGGGCGTTGTGACTCGCGAGATGCCAGGCTTCCCGTTCAATGGAAAGAGCGTCATCGGCAGCCGTCAGGCCATGGTTTTGGACAAGCAGCCGAAAGAAATCATCATCATCGGAGCGGGCGCCATCGGAATCGAGTTCGCGTATTTCTTCAACGCCTTCGGTTCAAAAGTGACCGTCGTGGAAATGATGCCGAACATCCTTCCGGTGGAGGACACTGAGGTTAGCCAAACTCTTGAAAAATCGCTCGCCAAGCAGGGCATCAAACTTCTCACCGGCACGAAGGTCGACAAAGCCGAGACGACCAACAAAGGCGTGCGCCTCACGGTAAGCGGCAAGGCCGCTGAAACGCTCGAGGCCGACATCGCACTCGTTGCGATCGGCGTTTCGCCTCTCATGCCGAAAGGTGTGAAGCTCGAGACCGATGCCAAGGGTTATCTCAAAACCAACGACAGCTACGAAACCAGCGTCAAAGGCATCTACGGCGCTGGCGACATCATCGGGCCGCCATGGCTCGCGCATGTGGCCAGCTACGAAGCCGTCCAGTGTGTGGAAGGCATGTTCGCCGCCAAGAAGCCGAAAAAAGTCACCGTTTTCCCAGGTTGTACTTACTGCCAACCGCAGGTTGCCAGCGTGGGACTCACCGAACGTGCGGCGGCGGAGAAAGGTCTTAAATTCAAGGTCGGGAAATTCCCGTTCATGGCCAGTGGTAAGGCGCTTGCGGTGGGCGAGAGCGAAGGCTTTGTGAAGCTAATCGTCGGCGAGAAACACGGCGAAATCCTCGGCGCGCACATTATCGGTGCCGACGCGACAGAAATGATCGCCGAGCTATGCCTCGCAATCAACATGGAGGCCACCTACGAAGAAATCACGGCGACGATCCATGCCCATCCTACTCTGAGTGAAGCCGTCCACGAGGCTGCCCATGCCTCGCAGGGTCATGCGATTCACTTCTAGGTGTCCGAACTACAAAGAGTTGTCTCCAGAGTAAATTGAGGTTTCAAGCATCGCGGCGGTTTCCGCTGCCGCGATGACGTGCCTTGAAGCATGCTGATACCTCGCCGCTTGTCCCAGTAGATTCAAGGTCAACAGAGGGTCTTCATTTTTCGCCATCATTTTCAAACGCACCGCAGCGATCCACTCCTCAAATTCTTCCATCGTCGTTCGCAGAGGTTCACAATCCATAGAGAACGATCGTCCCGTTAAAAAGGACGTGCTGATTTTTTCCAGAACTTTCGAAAAGTGGTCCCTTATTTTTGCTGTGAGTGCACAGCCATCTTGGATTTGACCAAGGTTAGTGGCCCAGATGCGGTTCGCTGAGAAGCGGTCGAGATGATCGAGGAGATCGCGAAGATTTTGGACCTCGCCAGCCGTGTAAACGGGTCGCGCAAGATTCGCTAGCCGGATTTTTATTTCTCCCGGTAGCAGGCTTAGGCGCGCCGTGCTTTCGGGTGTGAGCGTGCTGGTAGCAAGGGCTCCTCGCTGGATATCCAGTATTTCAACAAAGCGGTCGCGCATTTCACGTTGAGGCAAGAGCGGCCAGAGGGTGCGCTGAAAAAAGGCTGCGATGAGTGTTCCTGTCGAAATCCCAAAGAAAACATCTGCGATGGACTGGAAATTCACTGGTTGCTGGGCATTCAAGCCGAGGATACCAACCAGTGCCATCATCGCGATATTCATCACCGTTGTAACGCCGGGCGTTCTGTAGGCGATCTGCCCATAAACGAACAGCCAGGTGAAAATCAGGACATTCATCACCGCATAGCTTGAAAGAAGTGGCGTTACGAACAGAAGGGCAAGTGATAAAAGAAGCACACATGGAACGGCTGCCACTACCACGTGCCACGCTCGATGGTCGCCCCGGCCCTCGGGACTGTTCGGCAGGAGGCAGCAAAAAAGCCAAGCACACAAAACCATCGTTACGCCGCCCGGAGGTTGGAGCCAATTCATGAAAACCATGGCAGTGACCATCGAGAGCGCAGATCGGATGCCGTTTGTAATCCAGAATGAATTTGGAACACCTGGAAGAAGGGAGCGTAGGTTTGAACGGAGGCTTTTCTTTGGCCTCGATGGAAGCCCATCGATTAGGTCGAGGCAGCAAGCCAACTCGAGATGAATTTCCTCCAGAGAGAGAAATTCCAGATTCATCTCAAGAATACCCCCTAAATTAGCTGCTATCGAGCGGGGGTCCTGTCTCAGATTCCGAATGGTATTCTTGAGGGAATCCATGGCGTTGCTGATTCTCTGAAGAGCGCTCCGCAGCGAACTGTTGCTTATGTTTGTTGAGCCAAGAGCAGAAAGCTGGCACTCGATGGCATCGCGCAATTCGGCGACCTCGCTGCTGACGCCCTCTTGGTAAAAAGAATCCCTCAATCGAATTTCGGCGAGAGGTCTCATTGCACCATGCAGCCGCTGGACGGATGAGAGGAGGTTAACGTACGTATCGAGTTTTCTGCGGAAGTAGCGGCTCTCACGCCCGCCGAAGCGGAGAAGTTGCCGTAGCTCATTAAGTCTCGAGTCAAAGGCAAGATCGTTTGTCGGATTGCCCGAGCGGTACGCCTGCATGAGATCGCGCAGATCGAGAAAGATACCTCGCAGTCCATCGAGAAACTCGGTAGCCGCATAACGTGGCCAGAGCAGGCTTTGCACAAGCATCACAGCAACGATACCGATGAATACCTCCTGAATCCTCCAGATCATGAAGAGCCATGACATTTCGGGATTTGACAGCCCATTGCTGCTGACCACGACGGCTGTCATCCCGCATAGCAAAAACGCATAGGGGTATCTGGATTGACCGAACATGGCGGTGGCAAATGCGACAAACAGGCCAAGAAGGCTCAGATAAATCAACGGATCTTGCTCGAGGGAGGCCGTGAGGATGTAGCCAACCAATCCACCAATGATTGTTCCCACCATGCGAAGAATCGATTTCTCCTCAACCGCTCCGATGTATTGCCCAACCATCAGAACAAAGACCGTAAAAAGCGCCCATGTGGGTTGGTGACTTTTATTCAGGAGTGTCGCGTACACCGCAAGAATTCCGGCGACACCGAATTTCACGCTGAAACGAAAGGCGCCATCGCGCGGCAACTGTATCAACCCCCTCCAAAACGCACTCAGCGCAGTGAGAATCATCGGGATGGGGTGGATGGTGGGAATCATCGTCGAGGGATGAGCTTAGCTGTACCACGCAAGCCGACAACGAAAGAAAGAACTTTACCTGCTCGGCGCTCCCGTAATGATTTGCAATCCATGAGCGAGAAACAACAGACGGCCGTCTCTCCAAGGCGGGATGAGGATTTTCCAGAGTGGTATCAACAAGTCATCCGCGCGGCGGATTTGGCCGAGAATTCCGAGGTGCGCGGTTGCATGGTCATCAAGCCATGGGGCTACGCACTCTGGGAACGCATGCAGGCTGTCCTGGACGGAATGTTCAAAGCGACCGGCCACAAGAACGCTTATTTCCCGCTTTTCATTCCGCTCAGCTACCTTGAGAAGGAAGCGGCCCACGTCGAGGGCTTCGCCAAGGAATGCGCGATCGTAACGCACCATAGGCTTGAGGCCCGCGATGGAAAGCTTGTGCCTGCCGGTGAGCTTTCTGAACCGCTTGTCGTGAGGCCAACTTCGGAAACAATCATCGGAGCTGCTTACGCGCGATGGGTGAAATCCTGGCGTGATCTTCCGATTCTGCTCAACCAGTGGGCCAATGTCGTCCGTTGGGAAATGCGCCCCCGCCTTTTCCTCCGTACCGCCGAGTTCCTCTGGCAGGAAGGCCACACGGCCCATGAAAACCGCGCCGAGGCCGAAGAGGAAACGATGAAAATGCTCCGCGTGTATGAGACTTTCGCGCGCGACTTCCTTGCCGTGCCGGTTCTCTGCGGTGAGAAGAGCGAGGGCGAACGCTTCCCCGGAGCCGAGCGTACTTATTGTATCGAGGCGATGGTTCAAGACCGCAAGGCCATCCAAGCCGGAACGTCGCACTTCCTTGGACAGAATTTTTCTAAAGCCTCCGGCATCCAATTCCAGTCGCGCGAGGGTCAACTCGAACACGCTTGGACCACCAGTTGGGGGGTTAGTACGCGACTCATCGGAACGCTCATTATGATGCACTCGGATGACGATGGTCTCATCGTTCCACCGCGCATTGCAGCCACCCATGTGGTCATTGTGCCAATCACTCCCAAAGAGGACAGCAAGGCCGCGATCCTTGAAGCCGCTGAAAATCTCGCCCTCAACCTGCGCTCGGTGGCTTTCCACGGAGCTCCGGTCGGCGTGGAAGTCGATTCGCGCGACCTCGGTGGCGGTGTCAAAAACTGGGAATGGATCAAAAAAGGCGTTCCGATCCGCATTGAGATCGGCCCGCGCGACCTCGCGCAGGGGACTGCCGCTGTCGCCCGTCGCGACAAGGGGCCTAAGGAGAAGGAATTTCTTCCGCTCGCCGAAATCCCGCAACGCGCCCTCGCGATGCTGGAGGAAATCCAAAGCACGCTCTTGCAGCGCGCCACGGAGTTCCGTGACGCCAACATGGTTCGTATCGATACCAAGGATGAATTCTACAAATTTTTTACTCCCCAAAACTCCGCAAAACCTGAAATCCACGGCGGCTTCGCTCTCACACATTGGAACGGCGGCACCGCGGTGGAGGAACAAATCAAAACCGATCTCAAGGTGACCATTCGCTGCATTCCGTTCGACGAATTGCCCGAATCTGGCACCTGTCCGTTCAGCGGCGAACCGAGCCGCCAGCGCGTGGTTTGGGCGAAATCATATTAAAAATATGCTTTCGTTCTGCTGACGAAATTAACTTTGTGGAATTCCAAGAATAATAATTTCTTCTTGCTAAAAAAACATAAAACATTATCTTGGTTTCTCAAGTAGAGAACCATGTTCAATTCGTTCAAGACTAGAAGCTGGAGCTTTATTTGTCTCTCGGTATTGTCTATCTCCTGCACGCTCGTTCTAGCGGCCGCTGATCAGCCTGGTCAGCCAGCAATCACACTCAATGTGAGTGGCAACAATGCAACCGTGGGGTTCTTTTCGCGCAGCGGCATAATTTATGGAATCGAAGGATCGGAGGATCTGAATGTGGGTTGGGTATCAATTTCATCTGGGGTGAATGGAAACAACGCCACGTACTCTCAGGTATATACAACCTCTGGACCAAGAAAATTTTTCCGCCTCTCCGTGGCCGCGCCCACGCTTTCCCTAAGTGTTAACTCCACTGGAACGCTTGCAAATCTGATGGGGATAAACATGGGTCCTGTCGCGTCCGGCAGCTCGAGCAATGCCGAGTTGACCACCGCCTATCAATCGGCGGGCATCAATCTCATACGCACACATGATTTTGGTGGCCCTTTTGACATGTCCACGCTGTATGCCAACCAAACGATTTCACCGACAGCTGCGAACGCCTTGAATTTCACTGCCACAGACGCTATTTTTCAGAAGTTCATTGATGGCGGCTTCAACTGCTACCTTCGCCTTGGAGATTCCTATTCCAATAACCTCGGCTACCCAGCCGCCCAGCGGAAGCCTTCGAATTCAGCCAACTGGGTAAATGCGGCTGTAGAGGTGGTTCGTCATTACTCGAGTAATTCAACATGGGGTCGAAATGCCATCGAAAGTGTCGAAATCTGGAACGAGCCTGACACCACCCATTTTTGGTCTGGCAATGCCACGGAATTTGCAGCGCTCTTTTGTGATACACTAGCCAGCCTCAAGAGTGAATTTCCCAACCTGACCATCGGCGGGCCAGGTCTTGCTGGATCAGCCACAACCACGCCTCAAGGACTTGCTTTTATAGATACGCTACTCAGCACCTGCCAAAACCGAACTTTAACCCCGGATTTTCTTTCATGCCACTACTACGGAAACACGGTTTCAGGCTTCACAAGCGCGATCACTTATCTTCGCGATCGCCTTGACCATTACGGTTTCAGTGGCGTTCCAATTCATATTTCTGAATGGAATACAGATACCAGAACGATGGATCAGGCGACAGCGCTGCCGTGGCGCACGGGCTGCCAGGGAGCCGCACTGCTCACCGCCGCATGGTGTGAATTCCAAAAGCTAGGAATCAAAAAATCCTGCTTTTATAGAGGCCCAGATCCAAGCAGCACCGCACCCGAGTATTACGGCGCATTCTACTCAGACGGCTCGCCCAAGAAAATTGCCAGAGCCATGGCCATGTGGAGCCAAGTTGTGAACTTCCCGACACGCTGCGATGTCACAGGATTGCCTTCCGGTGTGTATGCCTGCGCCAGCACAAATGGATCAGGCAGCTTCCGAATTCTGGTGGTAAATACCAATCCGACTGCAGTCGCTTGGTCTCTTAACGCCAACACATCGTGTGCAATTATAGAACTCTCAGATGAAATTCCATCCGCAACAGAATCTTCATTTAAAAACGCCTGGGGGATACTTCCGCCCTATGGAGTCCATCTCGTAAAATACAATCTTTAAATGAGGTTCTTCCATCAAATGGTGGATATACCATCCTCTGACGGAGTCTCAGGTGGCTGGATGCGGCACTCTCCGACATGGATGCCGCCCTTTTCCACCACCATGGCGCGAGAGGTGACAGGACCTTCGAGGCAACCGCCGTTCAGGATTTGAATGATACCGTTGCAGTGGATGGGAGCGCGCAGCGTGCCTTGGATCGTGATGCGGTCGGCCTCCAGCGGCTGAGAGCATTCGATGGCGGCTCTTTTTTCCACAAGGATGGAGTCTGCTGTGATTCGCCCTGTGCAGGGCTTTTGCATGTTCAGGCGAACCTCGCCTTCGCAGCGCAGATGTCCATTGAACGCACCTTCGATGCGCGCCGAGCCGCAGATGATCCAGGGATTTGAAAGCGAGCCTTTGGCCGCAATTTTCAGCAGTCCCCGGGTATCGACCGCCCTTGAGGACGGCCCCGTGATATTCACATCAATCAGTTCAATCGGCGCATAACAACCAGGGCAAATCGTGCTTTGGGCTTTTTGCGAGACTTGGTGGGTGCGTCCACATTTCAGGCAGTGAACGGGCTTGCCAGCTTCTTGTTTTTTTCCGGTGAAAGAAGGGAGTTCCGTTACGCCAGATGAACGCACACCTTCTGCAGTGGCCAGATAATGGGCCCCACAGGAGCGGCAGTTTGTGGATATGAGATGGGGAGGCTCAAGCTGCACAAAACCGCACACCGGACACCGGAATGGTGACTTCGGCGGTAGAGGAGGCATCTGGCCTTAGGCCGCTTGTTCTGAGGCTGAGGTTTTTGGAGCCGTGCTTCGGGAGGCGTTTTTCGACGGAGTGACCTCGGAGTGGCCAATGAATGTTGCGCCTTCTTCAATGATGATGCGCATTGCTTTCAGGTCGCCGAGTAACTCAGCGTTGGATTTCAGTTCACAGCGCTCTTGCACCGTGACATTCCCATTCACTGTGCCGTGGATGATGACTGTCTTTGTGCGGACGTCTCCTTTGATGACTGCATTTTTTCCGAGTGTGAGAGTGCCTTCGGAAATGATTTCGCCGTCGAGTTTGCCGTCGAAGATCATTTCGCTGTCAAATTTCAGGGTGCCTGTCAGCTCAACATCACTGGTGAGGATGTTTTTCGATGTGGAGGGTTCCGAAACAAGTGAGGTGATGTTGTTGAGGTTCATATTGCGCTGTAACCTATACAATTTTCTGCAGGGCGGTCAATCCAAGGGAACGATCGAAAAAGCGGCTCGGTTTTGATTCAAGTTGTAAAAGTTGTTTGTTGACGCATGCAGCGCCGAACCGATACTTTATCCCGCTCGCGCGACTGCGCTTCACAGACAACAAAACTACTCTTCTTCATGGACACAGCGACCCGACTTCAACAACTCACACCATCCCTAACGCTTGCGGTTGACAGCAAGGCCAAGGCCATGAAAGCCGAAGGCATTGAGGTTTACGGATTCGGCGCCGGCGAGCCCGACATGGACACACCGGAACACATCAAGGCGGCAGCCATCAAGGCGCTCCAAGAGGGCCGCACAAAGTACACGCCCAGCTCGGGGATTCCGGAACTCCGCCAAGCAATTTCTCAAAAATTTCTCAAAGATAACGGTCTCGACTACAAGCCGAGCCAAGTTGTTGTCAGCAGCGGTGCCAAACATTCGTGCTTCAATGCGATCGCCGCTGTGGTGAATGAAGGCGACGAGGTGATTATTCCAGCGCCCTACTGGCTCAGCTACCCTGAAATGGTTCGCCTCGTTGGTGGTGAGCCCGTCTTCGTTGAGACCACTCAGGAAAACAACTGGAAGATCACCCCTGAGGATTTTGAAAATGCCATGTCCCCCCGGACGAAGATGATTATCATCAACTCGCCCGGCAACCCCACTGGCTCTATCTACACACGGGATGAACTCAAGGCCCTTGCCGAAGTCGCCGCCGAGGAGGATATCTTCATCCTCTCTGACGAAATCTATGAAAAGCTCACCTATGATGGGGCCGAGCACATCAGCATCGCCTCGATCTCGCCCGAAGCTTACGATCTTACGATCACAGTGAACGGCTTTAGCAAAGCCTATTCCATGACCGGATGGCGCCTTGGATACCTAGCTGCTCCAGAGCCAATCGCCCGCGCAATTGATTCCATGCAGAGCCACATGACTTCCAATCCTTGCTCCTTTGCGCAGTACGGTGGTCTCGCAGCCCTCACTGGAGATCAGCAATGTGTGAATGACATGCGGGATGAATTTGATATTCGCCGCCAGTACATGTTTGAGCGCCTCACTCAGATTTCTGGCATTTCAGCAGTCCGCCCGCAGGGAGCGTTCTATGTTCTAGCAAATATCAGTGCCCTCGGCCTGAAGTCCCAGAATTTTGCAGATCGTCTTCTCACGAAAGCCAACGTCGCTCTCGTTCCCGGTATTGCTTTCGGTGACGACCGCACCGTGCGCTTGAGCTATGCAACCAGCTTGGATGTTATCAAATCTGGCCTCGATCGCATCGAAGAGTTCTGCAAGACACTCTAAAAAACCTCGTCAAATTCAAACAAAAGAGGGCGCTACGACTTTCGGGCGCCCTCTTTCTTTGTTAATTCGAAAAGGGCGCGCCGGTGTTCAAGGCGTTCCTTGATACGTTTTTCCAATCCATTCTCGTTAGGAGTGTAAAAATGCCGACCCTCAGGCAGGTAGGCCTGAGGCACGTAGGATCCCTCAAAATCGTGACTGTAGAGATAGCCCTTGCCATGGCCAAGTCGCTCGGAGCCGGCGTAGTGTCCATCGCGCAAATGTTCCGGCACAGCAAGGGTGCGGCCTTCCCTAACTTCTTCCGATGCCTTCCCGATTGCCACAGTCGCGCTATTGCTCTTCGGGGCTGTGGCCAGATACAGAGTGGCATGGGCGAGCAGCAAATTTGCCTCAGGCAGGCCGATGAACTCGACTGCTTGAGCCGCCGCCTGCGCGACAAGCAGGGCGTTCGAATCCGCCAAGCCGATGTCCTCGCTGGCACAAATAACTAGCCTGCGAGTTATGAAGCGTACTTCTTCGCCAGCGTGAAGCATTTTTGCTAACCAATAAATCGCTGCGTCCGGATCGCTTCCCCGAATGCTTTTAATAAAGGCACTGATCGTGTCGTAATGGGCATCCCCCGTGCCATCGTAGACGACGGCCTTTTTTTGTATGCTTTCTTGGGCGGTGGCGAAGTCGATATGAATCCTGCCTTCTTTCGTAGGCGGGCTCGTGAGAGCTGCAATTTCAAGGGCATTGAGGCATTTTCGCGCATCTCCATCACTCAGCTTCGCAAGAAAGGCCGCCGCATCTGCAGAAATATGAATATTCATCCTCCCCATACCGCGCTCGACATCGGATAATGCGCGTTCGATCAAAACCAGAAGCTCGCTCTCGGAGTGGGGCTGTAGCTCAAAAACTTGAGATCGGGAAATCAAGGCGCTGTTGATGCTGAAAAACGGATTCTGCGTCGTCGCTCCAATCAGGCGGATTCGGCCATTTTCAACTTCGGGGAGAAGCACGTCCTGCTGCGCTTTATTGAAGCGGTGAATCTCATCCACAAATAGAATCGTCCTGCCGCCAGAGTTTCGCCTGGAAGCCGCCTTGGCAATGACTCTGCGGATATCTGCTACGTTGCTCTCAACTCCGCTCAGGCGCTCAAAGGGCGAAGCCGTAGCGCCAGCGATGACTTGCGCCAGCGTCGTTTTTCCCGTTCCTGGAGGGCCGAAAAGGATCAACGAAGAAATACGATCTGCTTCAATCGCACGGCGTAAAAGTTTGCCTGGACCAAGAAGGTGCTCTTGGCCGCAATACTCGTCCAACGTACGCGGTCGCATTCGAGCCGCGAGGGGCGCGTCAGCGCAGATTTCAACGGATTCTTGAGGAAAAAGATCGTTCACTCTGCCAACCACATTCCTCCAAGCTCTGCGTCTCTCCAATGAAAATCCTGAGCTTCTTGAAATCTTTGGAACGCTTTTATCATCTATTTGACAAGCCCCGTTCAATGTGTTTTCACAATGACTTGAATCTTCGGAGCCAATGATGTTTACTGATCCTATGAATCCTCCCCCCACCGAAACATCAGACTTGGTGACAAACTCGGTCTTATACAAAGAATTCCTTGCTGAGCGGGACGAAATTTTGCGCCACAAATGGATCGAGAGCGAAAAAGTCGGCCGGGATATCGGCTTTGAAAAAGCACTTCTCGATTGGATTCTAAAATACCGCTCCGGCTGGCGAAGCAACCGAGTAAAAACTCTAAGGAGTCACTCCAACCAGCCAGCTTAACAACCATCCATCTGTCCTTTAAAGCGGCTCCGCGAGGCCGCAAAGGAGAAATGAACGCAGACCAGCACACATCGGAAAATAACCAGCAAATGGTCATGGACGCCGAGTCCATGGAGAAGGCCATTCGCCGCATGGCTCACGAGATCGTTGAGCGCCATGATTCCCTTGATAAAATCGTTCTTGCTGGAATCCCCACACGTGGCGTGGAAGTGGCCCGTCGCCTCGCCGACCACATCGAAAAAATCGAGGGTGTCCGCCCCTATTTTGGGACATTGGATATCTCGATGCACCGGGATGATCTCTCGACCCGTGGCAGGGTTACGGCTCTCGAAGTCACACGCCTTCCGATGGATATCGACAACCGTCCCTTGGTTATCGTAGACGATGTTTTTTTCACCGGTCGCACCACTCGTGCTGCCTTGGATGCGTTGGCCTCATTCGGACGCCCCTCAATCATCCAATTGGCCGTGCTCGTGGATCGAGGCCATCGCGAACTTCCTATCCGCCCGGACTACGTGGGCAAAAATCTTCCGACCTCGCTCGAGCAAAAAATCCGCGTGCGTTTTGAAAATTTGGACTCTGTTCCCGACTCGGTATTCGTCATCAAACCATGAGCTCTTGGAAACGAAAAGACCTGACCGGATTGGATGAACTCGATGCAGACGAGATCACCTTTCTCCTGGATACGGCCCGCGCCTTCAAAGGCGTCGGCAAGCGCAGCTTGAAAAAAGTCCCCGCGCTCCGGGGCAAGACGCTCGTCAACTTTTTCGTTGAGCCCAGCACGCGAACTCGGACGTCGTTCGAGATTGCGGCGATGCGCCTGAGTGCGGACGTAGTCAACATTTCGGCCACTGCCTCCAGCCTCCAAAAAGGAGAAACCCTTAAGGATACCGCGCTCAACCTTCAAGCTCTGCAGGCAGATATGATCGTGCTCCGGCATAGTTCGCCTGGGTCCTCCCGATTCCTCGCCGAGCGCTTGAATTCAAGCATTATCAATGCGGGTGATGGGGCTCACGAACACCCTACGCAAGGATTGCTCGACATCTTCACCATCCGCGAAAAATTCGGTCGCATCGAGGGCCTCAATGTCGCCATTGTCGGCGACATCCTCTTCAGTCGTGTCGCCCGCTCAAATATTTTTGGACTCCTGAAACTCGGCGCCAAGGTCACGCTTGTTGGCCCCTCGACGTTGGTACCTAAAAGTTTTGAAAAACTTGGCGTCCGCGTCATTCATCGTATTGATGACGTCCTTGCCGAGGCGGATGTGGTCAACCTTCTCCGCATTCAGCACGAACGCCAGCGTAAGGAATACTTTCCCGGCCTCGGCGAATATGTCGCCCTTTTTGGACTCACAAAGGCCCGCGCCGCCAAGTTGAAGCCATCCTGTCTCATCATGCACCCAGGCCCAATCAATCGGGGTATCGAAATCGACAGCGACGTGGCCGACGGTTCTCAAAGCGTGATCCTTGAGCAAGTCACAAATGGAATTGCCGTTCGCATGGCTGTCCTTTACTCCTGCGCCGGCGGTGCCGGTGTACCCGTATGAAAAAAATTACCCGCATCGTGAATGGGCGAGTCATTGACCCTGCCAATCGCCGTGATGAATCCGCAGACCTCTGGATTGCCAATGGTCAAATCGTGACCGCACAAGTCGGCGAGGCGACTGAGACGATCGATGCTTCTGGCCTCGTCGTGGCACCCGGGCTCATCGACATCCATGTCCACCTCCGTGAGCCTGGTCAATCGCACAAGGAGACGATTGCCAGTGGCACACGCGCCGCTGCCGCAGGGGGCTTCACCACGATCGTGGCCATGCCAAATACAATTCCCTCGGCAGATAGCGCCGCGACGATCACTTGGATCAAGGAAAAGGCGGCGCGCGAAGCCTGCGTGAATGTTCTCTGCACGGGAGCGATCTCGAAGGGGTTGAAAGGGGAGGAACTCGCGCCTTTTGGTTCCCTTTTTCAAGCCGGGGTTGTGGCTCTCACTGATGATGGCCACTGCATCCAGAACCACGAGATCATGCGTCGGGCTGTTGAATATGCCCGCATGTTTGGTCTCACCGTCATGGATCACTGCCAAGACTATTCGATTGTCGGGGATGGCATCATGCATGAGGGCGAGTGGAGTCTCCGACTCGGTCTTCCTGGTTGGCCTCGTGCAGGCGAGGAAATGATTGTGGCTCGCAACATCATGTTGGCCGAACTCTGCGACTCGCCGATCCACTGCCAGCACATCAGCTCCAGCGGCAGCGTGCGCCTCATTCGTGAAGCCCGCGCGAGGGGAGTCAAAATTTCCGGCGAGGTCTGCGCCCACCATATTGCGCTTACCGATGCCACGCTCGCAGCCTTCGACACTAATTTTAAAATGAATCCGCCCCTGCGCACACAGGAGGATATCGATGCCATTATCGAGGGGATTGCAGACGGCACGCTGACCATTCTTTGCAGTGACCACGCGCCGCATGCCTCTTACGAGAAGGAGGTGGAAATTGATCATGCCCCCTTTGGCATCACTGGCCTCGAAACTCAGTTTGCCATTTTCCATGATGTCCTCGTGCATCAACGCCAGGCTATCGATTTGCAGCGCCTCATCGCGCTGTTTACCGCGGAACCCGCCGCTCTTCTCAAATTAGACCGCGGCACGCTCTGCATCGGTGCGCCTGCAGATATTGTACTCATCGACCCACATCTGGATTGGACTTTTGATAAAGCCCAATCGGCCTCACTGTCCAAAAACACGCCGTTCCACGGTCACAAGTGGCGCGGTCGTGCGGTTCGCACGATCGTAAGCGGCGAGACGGTCTGGTCTCTCCCGACTTAGAGCGTTTCTGGAGCGTTGAGCAACTCCGCGATGCGCTTGAGCAGGCGCCCGGCTGCACCGCCATCGAGCACGCGATGATCGAAGCTGAGTGTGAACATGGCCTCCACGACTGGAACAAATTCTTCCAGCTTCGGATTCCAGTTCGGAACCGTTTGTCCAGCGCCCATTCCAAGGAGGACCGTCTGCTCGGGAAGAGGAATCGGTGTGGCAAGAGTGAGACCGAAGGTGCCGTAGTTCGTGATCGTAGCAATTGATCCGCCGGTATCTGCCGCCGGAAGGCGGCGCTGACGGGCGAGTTCGACAAGACGGTTGTAGCGGGAGACCAAGTCGTCGAGCGGGAATTGATCGGCATTTCGAATCACGGGCACCATCACTCCATCCTCCGCTTCCACTGCGAAACCAATATCCACCGAAGGCGGATGCACGATGCTTTCTCCAACGAGGCGTCCGGCAGGCGCGCTGTTCTCGCCAAGCGCGACGGCGAGAGCCCGAAGCGCATAGAGAGCTGGCCCTGGTTTGGCGGGATGTGCTTTGCGGTGGGCAAGAAGTTTGTCGAGCTGAATGGGAATTCCGACGGTCGCCAGCGGACGCGACCAACTCCGGATCATGGCATCGGCTACGGCCTTTCGCATCGGGGAGGCAGGAGTGATTTTATTGTTCTCAATGCTTCCCATGAAGCGCTCGAGGTCCTCGATCGTAACGCGTCCGCCAGCACCGCTACCGGCTATTCCAGAGAGATCCGCTGCGCGGAGGCCGAGCTCCGACATGCGTGCCTTCATACGGGGCGAGAGGTATGTGACTCCTCCAGCGTGTGCAGGAACAGGCAGACCTCCTGGGATGGTTGGTTCGACTTTTTGTGGGGCAGGGGGCGTGTCGGAACGCTTCTTTGCAGGTTTCCGCGATGGTTTTTCCTCTTCATCCAAACCAAGGCGCTTGGCTTCCTCGACGCTCACCTCGATCTGCCCAAGAATGGCCCCAACGGGATAGCTGACTCCATTTTCAGCCAGCATTTCGGTGATCGTTCCCGAGCATGGAGCCGTGACTGCCATCATGGCTTTGTTTGTTTCGACTTCAATCAGGTCGGCATCGGCTTGGATGCTGTCGCCTTCTTTAAAAAGGATGCGAACGATGGTCGCCTCGGCGATGGATTCGCCAAGTTGGGGCATTTTAATAGGAACGAGAGCCATGATATTTCAGATTTGAAGAAGCCGCCTTGCTGCGGCGGCAATGGTGGATGCGGTGGGGCGGTGGGCCGCCCAAAGATCGGGATGGTAGGGAACAGGGGTGTCCTTGGCGTTCACTCGCATGGGTGCCGCATCGAGAAGGCCGAAGCCCTCGGAGGAAACGCGGGCTAAAACCTCCGCAGTAACGCCACCCCAGGGCCATTCCTCACTCACGCAGAGAAGGCGGCCGGTACGCGCCACGGAGGCCAAAATGGTGTCAGTGTCGAGCGGCTTGACGCTGCGAAGATCGACGACTTCGATTTCGTAGCCATCTTCGGTGAGTTCGAGTGCGGCGGCGAGGGATTCGTGAAGCATGGCACCATGAGTCACGATGGTTGCATCGCGGCCGGCCCTCGCAATGCGTGCCTTCCCGATCGGTAAAGCCGTATCGGGCAACTTTTCGGCTTTTAGATGATAGTAGAGGAATTTGTGCTCACAGAAAATGACCGGGTCGTCTATATTTACAGCCTCGAGGAGCATGGAGTAGGCGTCCTCGACCGTTGCTGGGGTGACCACTACCAGGCCTGGCCAATGGGCGTAAATCGCCTCTAGGCTTTGGCTATGAAACGGGCCTCCACCGGAGGTCCCCCCTGAGGGAAGACGAACCACAATAGGGCAAGCCACGTTCGTGCGGTAAAAGAGGGTCGCTGCGTGATTGACGATTTGATTCAATCCGCAAGTTGAGAAGTCGGCGAATTGCATTTCGACAATCGGCCGGGCGCCTTCGATGGCCGCACCGATCGCCATGCCGATGATGGCGTCCTCGCTGAGCGGCGCATCTAGAACTCTCCCGGGAAACTCTGAAGCAAGGTTTTTAGTGGCTTTGAAGGCCCCTCCAAAACTTCCGATATCCTGGCCATAAAGAAAAACGCGGGCATCGGTCGCAAGGGCCTTTTGTTGAGCAAGGCGGATGGCTTCGAGGTAAGTGATCATGATGCTGCGTATTGTTCTCGGTACTCTGGCCTTGAGAGTGCGGCCCAGTCGTCCTCGCTCGGGTCCGGCAAGGGTTCGCGTCGCACACGGTCGGCTGTGACATTGATTTCCTCCTCGGTCTCACGCCTCCAACTCGCGAGCTCTTCAGCGCTCTGCCAACCGTTCTCGATAATGTGATTTTCTGCTGAAAGGAGGCAGTCGGAACCGACGGCCGATTTTTTCAATTTTGGATCAAGGTAGGCGAAGTCATCGTGCTCGCCATGTCCAACAAGCCGCAAGAGGTCTGCAACGACCAACTGGGGTCCCCCCCCTTCGCGGGCTGTATGGATGGCGTTGCGAAGTGTCTGCAGGCAGTCGAGCAGGCTGGTGCCATCAGCTTTATGTGACGCCACCCCATAGCCGATGGCTTTATCGATGAGATCGGTGCAGGCGTACTGGCGGGAGTTTGGCGTGGAGTAGGCGTATTGGTTGTTGGCAACGACGACAACGAGCGGAAGCTTCTCCACAGCTGCCGCATTCAAGCCCTCGTGGAAGGCTCCAGTCGATGTCCCCCCATCGCCGATACACGTGGCTCCCACAACACCCTGCTCACCCTTGAGACGACGGGCCAGAAGCGCACCCGTTACAGCGGGGATCATGGCTCCGAGGTGGCTGATCATGGCATAGTAGCCATCACGGGGACGCCCGCGATGGATATTGCCGTCTCGGCCCCTCATCGAGCCGAGTTGCGAGCCAAGATATGTGCGGAGGGTATCAAGCACCGAGTCGCCAAAAGCAAGTCGTCCGCCTTGGTCCCGAATGAGCGGGGCAAAAATGTCTCCGCGCCGGAGTTGGATGCCTACCGAAACGCTAAGTGCCTCTTGGCCGCGGCCCAGAAAGACTCCTCCTTTAATCATGCCCGCCCGGTAAAGGCCGGCGAGCTTTTCCTCCAGCACACGCGAGGTCAGCATGACGCGATAGGCTTTGACGAAATCGGACTGGGTAACCGGCGCGATCTTTTTGGACATTGTTCGGATTTTATACGGCCAAGCTACCGCCTGCTGCAAAGCATTCCTTCAAACACGCATCGTTAAGCGACAAAAATTTTGAACGATCGTCCAAAAAAATGCTTCGCGCCAAGGCAGGCCCTCCTTCGCTGAGGGCTATAGGCGGTCACTTTGCAGGCGGAATGATCTGAATGGCGAGGGGGGTAGCCGTATCCAGGTGGACTTCCCTTTGGGGGAGCGCCAGGAGGATTCCCTCGGCTTGAAAAGCCTCATAGATTGCCAAGCGCATCTCGCCGGGCAGGGCATTAGCGGTGCGGGGGTTGGTTTTATCTATCCAGTAAAAGACGGAAAGGATCAGCGAATCTCTCTGGAAGTCCTCAAGGAAAACTTCGACGTTTCGGTCTTTGAGAACCTCTTCTTGGGCGGCAACAATATCACGAATAATACGAATGGCCTTCTTGAGCGGTGCCCCATGAGCGACTCCCACACGAAAATCCTGACGGGCATGCCGGTTACTCAGCGTCCAATTTACAACCGTGTTTTGCAGAATCACGCTATTCGGAATGAGGATTTCAACGCCATCGATTCGGCGGAGTTGGCAGCAGCGGGTTCCGATGCCAGTGACCATGCCAGAGAATTTCTCGACTTCAATGATGTCGCCAATCCGGATCGGACGTTCAAACAGAAGGATAATGCCACTGATGAGATTGTTAACGAGTTGTTGCGCACCAAATCCCAAAGCAATGGCGGTGCCCCCGCCAAGGAGGGCGAAAATCGTGAGGGGAATTTTAACAACAGCCAGCGCGATGAGGCAGATGACTCCCAGGAGAATGAAGTGGGTGAACTTTTGAAGTATGGCACCTGTGGTTGCATCCAGACCGAGTTTTGCAGCGAGTCGGGAACGAAGCCATCGGCTGAATGCTGCTGAGGCTAGGCCGCCAATGAGAAGCATCCCCAGCGCGATGATCAACATCCCAAGCGTTACGGAACTCGGGCGTTGGACGACCTCGCCGTTGACGAAGACGGAGTCGTTGAGGGTAAAAATCTCTGTATTCCAGAAACTAGAGAAATGACTGCCTAGGGATACGGCGGCAGCGTCCATTTTTTCTCCAAGGCCGAGCCTCTTCTGCTTGGCGTTGAGATCCGCCTTGGTGAGTTTTATGAGTTGGACGAGTGACGAAAATCCGTTCTCCCATTGCGAAAGGATGGCCTCTTCTTGTTGGAAAGCTCCATCAACAGGGTTCGTGCTGGTGGATTGGACTTGGGTTTGATTGCCTGCAAAAGCGAGCGAGGCCTTTTTCCAGCGGTCTTGCATCTTGGCACGATGTCCCGCGATGAGCGGGAGAGTCGCTTGGGAATCTTTGAATTTTTCTTCCAACGAACGGCTGATTTGCTCCAGTGCAGCGGGATTCGATGTGTTCCAAAGATCGTACCGTGATTGCCAGATCTGGCCTGTGATCATGAGGCCAATGCGGTAGTATTCGAAGAGTTGGAGTTGGTTTTCGAAACTTTCCACAAGCATGTCGGCGACTTCCTTGTTGCCGGGCAAGGGTTTTTTGGACGCCAAAGCCTTGATTTCATTCCCGACTCTGGCCACTGACTCTGTAAAATTGTCCTCCGCTTTTTGAACATCGCTGAGCTTGGATTCGAGGAGGCTCATGGGAAAGGTGACGCGACCCTCGAGGCTGGATATATTCAATTTTGCGAGCTGGATGAGAGCGCGTTGCAAGTCCATGTCAGCTTGCCAGCTTTGCTTGTTGGTGCTCAGAGCATGCTCGGCAAGGATGGATTGCACGCGTGTCTCTTGGAGTTTGAGAAGCCAAGCATCGTGGGGTGATGCTGCGGGGCCGATTGCTTGAAGTGTTTGGAGTTTCAGCTGTTCGCTTTTTAGAGATTCAAACAACTTGATTTCCCGATCCGCGCGGGCGACTCCAATTTTGTTGAGTGCTTCGATCCAATTTTCGGCCTGCCATTCATCAACTCTTGCGGCGTCAAAAAGTGGGAGTCCATTTTCCGGATTGATATCCGGAGCCTTAAAATCGGAAATGCTCCGTTGGACTTGTGCGGCCTGCTTTTCGAATGCCTTGGCCGTGCTGGTCCAGTTCAGGCTGAGAGTATCAGTTTCAACGATTTGATTTAGGAGATGGATGTATTCGCGGTATTCCTCGGGGGTGGCTTGTTCCTGTCTCTGAAATTCTTCCGAGCCGACCTTTTTAGCCGCATCAAGAATGGCTTGATAATCCTTTCCCTCCTTTGGATTTGGAGCGGGAGTGGCCTCCTGGGCTGGCGACGAGAGAAGAGCAGCGAAGAAAATGCTGAGAGTTGCGTTTAAAAAAATATTCATTAAGGAGGTGATTCCTATTGCCAGATACTCACCAAACGTTAGGATACACACCCTTTTCAAAAATGAAGCCAGAAATTCATCCAGACTACCAAGAGACCGTCATCGTTTGTGCATGCGGTACCACGTACAAGACGCGCTCCACTCGGCAGAACATCAAGCTCGGCATTTGCGCCGCCTGCCATCCCTTCTTCACCGGCGAGCAGAAATTTGTGGATACGGCAGGCCGTGTTGACAAATTCAAGCAGCGCTATGGAACGGTCCGCGCGGCTCGTGCCGTCAAAAAGCCTTAGTGGCTCGATTTCTTTTTTAAAAACGGTAAACGGGCAATCCGCCTGTTTACCGTTTTTCTTTCATCATGGACTTTGAACCTCTCATCGAACGCAAACGCCGCCGGTTCGAGGAGCTTGAAAGCGAAATTTCTTCGCCCGGGCTCTTTGACAATGCTGCGCATGCGAGAGAGGTCTTACGTGAACATGGTTCCACCAAGGATCTTCTGGAATCCTGGGAGCGGCTCGCAAAAGCCCGTCGGGAGCTTGAAGAAAATCGCGAGCTTTCGAGTTCCGATGACAAGGAAATGGCGGCTCTTGCCCGCGAGGAAATCGATCGTATTGAGCCGGAGATCCCTCTTCTTGAGCGCGCCCTTCAGGTTTCGCTTCTGCCACCGGAGCCCGACGAGGACCGGGACGCCATCGTCGAAATCCGAGCTGGCACCGGGGGAACAGAGGCTGCGCTTTTTGCCGCCGACCTCCATCGCATGTATTGCCGCTATGCCGATTCCCTCGGTTTGAAGATCGAAGAACTTGAGTCCAGCCCAGCAGATCTTGGTGGCCTCAGGGAGATTATTTTTCGGATCTCTGGAACGTCCGTGTTTCGCCGTTTCCGCTACGAAAGTGGTGTCCATCGGGTCCAGCGTGTTCCAGCAACTGAGGCTCAGGGCCGCATTCACACATCCACCGCTACCGTCGCCGTTCTGCCGGAGGCCGAAGAGGTGGATATTGAAATCAAACCCGAGGACCTGCGTATCGAGGTTTGCCGTGCTGGTGGTCCGGGTGGGCAAGGAGTAAACACCACGGACTCTGCCGTGCAGGTCATGCACATTCCCACAGGGCGAATCGTTCGCTGTCAAGACGGCCGCAGCCAACAGAAAAACAAGGAGGCGGCGATCAAAATAATGCGCTCCCGATTACTGGAAGATAAACGCCGCGAGGAGGAAGAAAAATACTCTGCACACAGGCGCAGTCTTATTGGCGGTGGGGGACGTGAGGAAAAAATCCGCACATATAATTTCGCAGAGAACCGCGTCACCGACCACCGTATCAAGTTGTCGCTTTATTCGCTCGATCGCTTCCTGGAGGGAGACATCGGAGGCCTCGTCGAGGCGCTTCAAGTCAGCGATATTGAACAGCGACTCAAAGACTCCGGCATTGTCTGAGGTGTTCCCTCGCGGGAAGAAATTCTTAAATATTTGTCTTGTGACAAACCGAGGCATTCTTCAGATTGCGCCAACTTCAGGCGGTTTATGAATACAAACTCGGAAAATCTCACCGACCTGTCCGGCTTGGAAATGGACTTGCTCAAATCCTTCCAGCCTTCATGGGTCAAGGAATCTACTCCATCCACCAAGCTTTCCTCTTCTTCGACTCGTTCTGACGACGAGTCGATGGAACAAGGTCGTCCCGGTTTTGATCGTGATGACTCCGATGCTCGATGGGATAACAAACGTTCCAAATCGGATCGTATTTCCCGTAGGCCCTCTGGTGAAAAATTTGAGAAATCGCGACCACGTCCGTCTGATGAGAAGCGTGCTGCCGCAAGGCCTCACGGTCCGCGTCGTGACGATCGCCAAGGTGGAGGTCGCCGAGAGAGCGAGCCCTCCCCTCGTCCGATTTTTTTAGAGGGATGGGAAATCAAATTTCTGCCCGAGCCACGAGGTGTCGAAGGGCTTCTGAAGCAGATCAAATCCACAGTTAAAACCTATTCGCTTTTCGAGCTCGCGCGTTTGGTCCTCGAAAAATCGGCCCGCTACCTTGTCGAGTTCCAGCGTACGTCCGGCCCGGCTCTTTTTCAGGTGTCGGAAGACGGGACCCTTTGGCTCAGCGAGAGCGACGCTGCCGCGCGTGTTCTTGCTGCGCACGTGGATAAATTTTACCGCTGCGAGCGGATTGACGTCGAGCCGCCCAAGGGAGCGCATCCGATCATTGCCCAATGTGGAATGAGCGGCGTCCTTCTTGGCCCGCCCAATCTCCACGACTACCAGCTCAAGGTTCAAAAGCTGCACGCCGAGCGCTTCAGCAATGTCGCTTTTGACATATACAAAGCCCGTATTCGCATGGTTCGGGATGAGGAATCCGTGCAAAAATGGCGCGAGCAACAAAGTTCACAGGAAGTCTATTTTCCGATCGATACGCCCGAAGGCGCTGAGCCGACTCCACTCAAGAATCTCGTCGAGGTCGCCGAGCACTTTCAAAAAAACCACGCCGCCCGCGTGGTCACAAAACTTGGTGATCAATTTATCGTTCCAGGCTCCGCACCAGTGAATGACTCCGCTCCGCCTGTGATTGAGTTCACTCGTCGAGAGCTCGACAGCCTCATCCGCTTTCCGCTCCCCTTGGCCAATGTGCTGAGTCAAAAGCTTGCCGCCGGTGGGTTGCAGATTTTTAAAGCCCACGAAAATATCACCTACGTCTCAGTAGCTCGCCCCAAGATGCTCGATCGCCAGGCCAACCCTGTCTCTGAAAGCCTAGCGGCCATTCTTGATTATTTGGAATCCAACGCTGGGAAGTCTCGTGCGGAACAATGGAAGGCCCTCCTTGAGCTGCCCACGCTGCCATCGGATGCCGCACTCCGCGAGTCCGCCCTCCTTCGAGATTTCCATTGGCTACTCCTCCAAGGACATGTCATCGACTTTGCTTCCAAAGGGCTTGAAATCCCCCGCCGACCAAGCGCCCGCCCGCCACAAGACAGGCAGGAGAAATCTCAAAACAACCACCCACCTCGGGCTGTCGCAACCCCGAAGGCCCCTCGGCCTGTGGCAATTGTGCCACAGACACCCAAGCCGAATCTCGAGCCGCCTGCTGAATTGTCCAAGGTTGAATTGGACTCGGCCGCACTGCAATCCGACGAATCAGAGGCTTTGCCCCAAGTGGCGGATGTTTTGCCTGAAGCAGCGGATGTCTTGCCTCAGGTGACTGCTACTTTATCCGAAGAAACTGACCTAGCCTCCGAGGCAATCGAGCCTTTGCCCGAAGCGGTTGAGATACCGGCCGAAGCAGGCGATTTTTTGAGCGAGCTCGAAACTGCCGTTCAAGACACTCCCACGCTCGAGAGCGGCGAGACGACCACTCAGCTCTCCAGCGATAAAAGTACTACCGAGCCGCTTTCATGACCCACGGCCAGAAGAGGTTTTGAGGGGTGCCAAGCCAAAGCGCTAATGCCGATACCAAGGCGCGCTCGTTTGCGGCGGAATTGGCCCTTCTCAAAAGTGACCACCAGAAGTGTTCCCTCTCCATCGCCACTTGCGAGTTGGCCGGTGACGGGTGAGAAATCCAGCGCCAGCACTTCGCTCTCGCTGCCATCGATCTCAATTGGTCGGGCTCCATCCGGACCTTTTGCGGACGCGCAGGGCCACACCGTCACCACCGGACTGCCCGCCGTGGCGAGGCGTTTGCCATCGGTCGAAAAGGCCAGCGTGCGAACCTTCGATTCAAACCCCTCCATGTTGAGCGGATTATCCCTCGGGATATCGTAAACGTGGACGCTCGCGGTCTGGTCAGCTGTGGCCAGCCAGCGTCCGTCATTGCTCCAGCGCACCTGCAGGCTCGCTCCACCCCAATCAAAGCGGGCAAAAGGTTCTTCTTCACCAAGCCTCCAAAGCAGCGCCCCGCCCGCGCCCACCGTGGCGATCTCGGCGGGTGACTTGGGATTCCATGTGAAATCCGAGACCACGGCCGGCAAGTCGCGCAGGCTTTTTTCATCACTCCCCGAGGCATCGAAAATGTGCAGCGCCTTGCCCTGGCCCGCCGCGAGGAGCGCACCATCCGGACTCGTCCGCACATGTTCGATCATCCCACGCCCAGGCTTCCATTCCCGGGAGCCCCAGCGGATTTTTCCATCGAACCCACAAGTGGCTGGACTGCCTCCAAACCAATCTGAGCTTCCATTGCCCATTCCGTGGCCCGGAAGTTCTTCAAGAAGCATCGCCGCGTCGTCTGCCAGAAGCACAGGACCAGTCGTGGGAGTCACGAGCAAGCGCGTTCCCTCGGGGCTCCATTTCAGGTCCAGGATATGATCCCCCGCAGTGATCGCGCCGAGACTTTTCAAGCGAGGCAGGAGTGGAATCCGCTGGTGAGTGCTTCGCGATCAAGTTTGCGGCCGATGAAGACCAGGCTGTTCTTGCGCGGGCGACCCGCCCACGGACCGCCACTCGCTGCGTCGATGAGCATGTGCACGCCTTGGAAAACCACGCGGTCGGCCTGGCCCTTCACGGCGAAAACCCCCTTCATGCGGAAAATGTCCTGCCCTTGGTCGCGAACGAGCTTGGAAATCCAGTCGTTGAGCTTTTTGCCATCGCACTCGCCCTCCGCTTCGATTCCCACGCTGGAGATATCCGAATGGTGATGGTGGTGATGTCCATGCGCATCCAGAAAGTGGGGGTTGAGTTCCGTGGCCCGGTCGAGGTTGAAGCCACCCACTTCGAGTATCTTTTTGATCTCAATCTCTGCGCGGGTCGTTCGGTGGATCACCGCCAGGGCATTGATGGCGCGGATGCGCTGTTCGGTTTCTGCCAACTCTTCAGCTGTCGCAAGATCGCATTTGTTCAGGAGTACCACATCCGCAAAGGCCACTTGCTCCTCGGCTTCATGCGTCTCGTCGACATGCCGAGAGAAATGGTACGCGTCCACCACCGTCACCACGCCATTTACAAAAGTCTGTTCGCGCAATTCCTCATCCACAAAAAACGTCTGCACTACTGGGCCCGGATCAGCCAGGCCGGTCGTCTCGATCAAGATATGGTCAAACTTGTCGCGGCGCTTCATGAGGTTTCCCAGAATGCGGATCAAATCCCCGCGCACCGTACAGCAAATGCACCCATTGTTCATCTCAAACAACTCCTCCTCGGCATTGATCACAAGCACATGGTCGATCCCGATTTCACCAAATTCATTTTCGATCACTGCAATCCGCAGCCCGTGGTTTTCTCCGAGAATGCGGTTCAACAGAGTAGTTTTTCCGGCACCAAGGAAACCGGTGAGAATAGTGACAGGTATGCGCGACATTCCCCTATTAAACAGGAAAAGCCAAAACGCTGAAAAGACTCTTTTCAGTGGCCGATCACACAATCCGAAGCCGCGTTTTGTACGAAATTGTAGTGAGAAGGATTACCGTTTTCGATCTCTCAAGGGCGCCTGATGTCCGATACCATGGTCTTGTTCAATAAAAATGGCACCGCCTTCCTTCTCTGGTTCGTTCGCCACCGGGCCTGAGATCTGTTTCTGACTGACCAATCGCCTTTTTGAAAAGGCGAGGCGTTAGTCCTCGCGGCCGCCGAAGTCGACTTTCGGATAAGTGCGGAGGTAGGCGGCGACTTCATTCGTGAAGGTGGTGCCGAATTCGGCGAGTTTCTTTTCGCCCATACCTCCGATCAGGCGGAGGGCGTCGAGGTGGGTTGGGTATTCGCGGGCCATTTGGCGGAGGGTGTTGTCGCCAAAAATGACATAGGCCGGGACGCTGCGTTCGTCGGCGAGGCGTTTGCGGAGTTTGCGGAGGCGGTCGAAGAGCGTCTCGTCGCATTCGATCTCGCCCGCGCGGGGAACGCTGATTTTTTTCAACTCTACGGGCTTCGAAAGCATGATGACGCGGCGCGATTTTAAGGCTTCGAGGCCGAGGTCGGTGATGGCGATGGTGGGGAATTGCCCGGCATCCTGCGCGAGGAATCCGAGGCGCAGTAGATCACGTCCGATGGCGCTCCACTGGGGGCGTGTGAGGTCTTTACCGATCCCATAAGTGCTGAGTTGATCATGCCCCCAGCGTTGGATTTTTTCATTCGCGGAGCCGGTGAGAATTTCGATGAGGTGGTTCATGCCGACGCCGAAGCGTCCGCCTTGCCGCACGCGGTAAACGCAGGAGAGCAGTTTCTGGGCGTGGGTGGTGGCATCGTAGTTCTGGCGGGGTTGCAGGCAGTTGTCGCACGAGCCGCAACTCAGCTCCTTATAGGCCTCCGCAAAATAGTGGAGTAACTCGCGGCGTCGGCAGGTCGGGCAGTCGGCGTAGCCCAACATGAGCCGCAGCTGCTCGCGGGCGATTTGCTGCTCGTGTGCATCGGTCATTTCATCGATGAAATGAGTCTGCTTCGCAGCATCTCCCGCGCTGAAGAGCAAGAGGCAATCGCCGGGCAGTCCATCGCGTCCGGCGCGTCCGGTTTCCTGGTAGTAGCCTTCGATATTTTTTGGAAGGTCGTGGTGAATGACCCAGCGCACATTGGGTTTGTTGATGCCCATTCCAAAGGCGATCGTGGCGCAGACGATGCGCATCTCGTCGCGGATGAAGAGTTCTTGGTTTTGTGCCCGCTCGTTGTTTGTGAGGCCCGCGTGATACGGCACTGTGGGGAATCCCCTCTCCGAGAGGCTCTCTGCAAGGCGATCTGCCGAGGCCCGCGTGGCGCAATAGACGATCCCGCTATCCATCGGTCGCGATTTGATGAAGTCCAAGATTTGTTTCGTTGGCTGGTCTTTTGGAATAACGCGGTAGGAGAGGTTCGGACGGTTGAAGCTCGCCACGAAAACTTCCGGCTCACGGAGGCGCAGATGTTTTACGATATCCTCCCGCACGCGCTCCGTGGCTGTTGCCGTGAGTGCCATGAGCGGAATGTCTGGAAGCCACTCGCGCAGCTTCGCGATTTGGCGATACTCCGGGCGGAAATCGTGCCCCCACTCGGAAATACAGTGGGCTTCATCAATCGCGATCGCAGATACGTTCCATGCGCGGAGATTTTCCTGCCAATGATCAAGCATGAGGCGCTCCGGTGCTGCGTAGAGAAGGCGGTAGCGGCCTTGGTGTAGCCCCGCAAGGCGTGCTTTGGTCTCTTTGACGCCAAGCGAGGAATTCAAAAAAGTCGCCTCCACTCCTGCGGCCTCAAGCTGGTTCACCTGGTCTTTCATCAGGGCAATCAAAGGGGAAACAACCAGCGTCAATCCCTCTCGTAACAATGCTGGGAGCTGAAAGCAAAGCGATTTGCCTCCACCCGTCGGCAGTAGCGCAAACGTATCCCGCCCCGCCAAGTTCGCCTCCATGATCTCGCGTTGCAGTGGACGAAATCCATCATAACCAAAGGTGGCTTTGAGCGCTTTTTGAAGTTTATCCATTCGAAACAAAACCGGAGACTCGATGAGACAAGCCTCCGAATCGAGTGCAATCTCCAACATCCCCCCAGGCATTTCTGTGGATCTTTTCAATTATGTCATTCTGTTGAAAAATCCGTTTCCGGGATCAGCGTCTCAGAGGGATACAGATTTCAGTGGCGGTCCCTAACAACGCAGGCTCATGCAGTGAGATGCTTTCTCGTACAGAAAGGTAGTCACCAATCCAATATCCCTACGAAAACTGGCTGCCTGGCGATTTTTTCTTGGGCGCCTGCTGCCAAGATTCTGGCAAATCTGCAAAATCGGCACAATCTTCTAGGATCCACGGTCGCATGGTCAGGGACCCGTAAACACGAGCCACCGGATCAAGAACAGGTAAGAAAGCCTACTCCCAAGACCTGACAAGAAATTTAGTGTTCGAATTGGTATTCCAGACAGCAACTTTCTTCATGAGAGTTAAATTCTCAGTTCCGGAGCCAGATAGCTTTGGAAAATCATTCGTCATCCTATTATCATAATCGGTATCCAATAGAATTTGATACGTGCCACCCCAAGGGTCTTGGTAATCTCCGGCAGCGTTCGTTCCTCCTTTGCCTTTTTTCCACGCCTGAGCTTCCATAAATACAATCGACCGGGAGTTGTTAACTGTCGAAGCGGCCGTAAGAGCAGCCATCAGAGTGGAGCCGACCGTCGTTCCTGAATTAGTCGGCAACTTTCCATACTCCGTCTCATAGGCAGCCACTGCGGTTGCGATTTGCACGGCGTTGTTTTTGGCCTGGGCTTTTTTTGCGGAGTCCAGTGCACCATTCACTGCGGGGAATGCGAGCGAGGCGAGGATGGCTATGATGGAGATCACAACGAGCAGCTCGATGAGAGTGAAGGCGTGGTGGTGGGTTGTTTTTTTCATGTTGGAGGAGCTCATAGGGAAAACTTGCTACATAGAAAAACTTACGGCAAGGCTGCAATCGGTTCGGCAACGAGATCGTAGGTTTGGGCGCCGAGGATTTTGGCATGCATGAAGGTGCCGACTTCGGCGGGTTGGGTGAGGATGACGCGGCAATCGACTTCGGGCGCATCGTGCTCGGTGCGGCCGGAGTTGGGGGCTTCAACGAGGACTCGGAGCGTTTCACCGGTGCGGGATTCGGCCATTTCGCGAGCGATGCGCTGCTGGAGTTTCATGGCTTCGCGGTAGCGGCGATTTTTGGTGCGCGTGGGGACTTGGTTGTCCATCTTCGCCGCGCGGGAGCCATCCTCTTGCGAGTAATTGAAGACGCCTAGGCGCTCGAAGCGGGTTTCCTCGATGAAGGCGAGGAGGCTCTCGAAATGCTCCTCGGTTTCGCCCGGGAAGCCGACAATGAACGTGGTGCGGAGACCGATGCCTGGGATGCCTGCACGGATGCGAGTGATGAGGTTTTCGATGTGCTCGCGCGAGGTCTCGCGTCGCATGAGCTTGAGCATTTCGGCATGGATGTGCTGGAGCGGCATGTCCACATAGCGGGCCACATGGGGATTCCGCGCGATGGCAGCGATGAGGCCATCACTCCAATGCGCCGGATGGGTGTAGAGGAGCCGGACCCAAAATTCGCCTCCGATCTCGCCGATTTCATCGAGGAGGTGTATGAGAGAGGTGCCGCGCGAAGCATCCACAGGTTGGCGGGGGCCTGCTTTTTCATCCCATAGGTCCATGCCGTAGTAGGTGGTGTCTTGACTGATGAGGTTGATCTCTTTCACGCCTTCGGCCACCAGGCTACGAATCTCGCGCACGACAGAATCAAGGGAGCGGCTGCGATGGCGTCCGCGCATTTGAGGAATCACGCAGAAGCTGCACGGGTGGTTGCAGCCTTCAGCAATTTTCACATACGCAGAGTGGTTTGGGGTGAGGCGAAAGCGTGGCGTGGCAAAGTCGGGGATGTAGCGGGATTTTGGAGTGACGAGGTTGAGAACGCTGGATTTGTCCTCTTCGAGCACGCGGCGGAAAATCGCTCCAGCTTCAGCCACCTGATCGAGACCGATGAAAGCGTCCACTTCAGGAAGCTCCCCAACGAGGTCGTTGGAGAAGCGCTGAGAAAGGCACCCGCTCACGACGATCTTGGCGTCGGGGCGCTTGCCTTCATGGCGCTGGCGGGAGGCCTCGAGGATGGCATCGATGGATTCTTGTTTTGCAGAGTCAATGAAGCCGCAGGTATTGACGATAAGTACATCGGCCTCGGTTGGGTCGGCCGTGATTTCAAAGCCCTCGGATTTAGCCGAGCCGAGCATGATCTCGGCATCAACGAGGTTTTTGGCGCATCCAAGGCTGATCATTCCGATGCGGCGAATCGGGGGTGTCTGATCAGAGCACGTGGCTTGGGCGGAAGAATTCATTGTGGGCGTTTCGAGCGGGAAGAAGGTTCAAATGGAGGAAGACTGAATGGCGAGGGTGAGGCTTTGGTGCTGGGGGTCGGAGTGGCTTCGGGCACAGTTCTCGGTGCTTCGGGAGTGGATGCTTGGGCTGGCGATGGGCGCGCTTTTGAAGATGGGGAAACCGCTTTGGGTGTAGCGGCCGACATGGCAGCGGCAGGTTTGAGCGATGGCTGGACGCGTTCCAATTTTTTCCAAGTTTTCCAAAAATAAATCCCAAGAGCGATGAGGACGAGAATGACGAGGCAGGCTCCCACGCCAAAAAGTAGGCGTCGTAGGGATTTGAACTGATCGCCGTGAAGGAATGTTTGCTTGGACAAAAGGACCTCGAGGTATTTGTTATCAGTGCTACCAAGTTTCGTGCTGCCAGGCAGGTAGTCGCGAATTTCCTCTAGTGGCACGCGGAGATAGTTTGCGTAGTCCACCAAAAAAAGTCGCGCGTAGGTGGGATGTGCAAAACTGGAAAAATCATCTGCCTCGATTTGGCTGAGGCGTGATGGGGAAATTCGGATGTCTTTGGCGGCCTTTTCCACTTCGATACCAAGTTTCTGGCGGCGGGCGGAAAGCCGGGCTCCGATGAAGAAATCGCCTTCTGGCTGATGGTCTTTATTTTTCAAAATGCGGTCTCCTCATTGAGATCGAATAGGATTTCGCGATCTTTTGCACCGTCTTTCGGGCCAACGATACCTCGCTGCTCGAGAATATCCATTACTCGGGCGGCTCGTGTATAGCCTAATTTCAAGCGGCGCTGGAGCATGGATGTGGAAGCGCGGTTTTCTTGCCGGATGATTTCAAGGCATCTTGTGCAAAGTTCTTCGTCCTCCTCGCTTACCTCTTCCTCAGGAATTGTGGTGCTGGTGAGCTTTTCATGGATGGTTTTATCGAAATTCGGCTCGGCCTGCTTGGATACAAAATCCACAAGACGATGAATTTCTTCCTCGGTGACGAGGACGCCCTGGGCCCGCGTGTATTTTGATGTGCCCGGCGGCAGATAGAGCATGTCGCCTTGGCCAAGGAGTTTCTCAGCACCATTTTCGTCCAGAATAACGCGGCTGTCGATCTTCGAGGCGACTTGGAATGCGATTCGGCTGGGGATGTTTGCCTTGATGATGCCGGTGACGACATCGGCGCGCGGCGTCTGGGTAGCCACGATCATATGAATGCCAGCGGCGCGAGCCATTTGGGTGATGCGTGCGATCGCGCTCTCGACGTCGGCGGGCGCGGTTTGCATGAGGTCGGCTAGCTCGTCAATGATCACGACAATAAACGGCATACGGTCTGGAACAATGATGTCGTCTGATCGAGGAACGCGCACGGGAGGAGCCATCGGTTCCTCATCGGGTTGGTCGGTTTCAAGTTCGCCGGAATTGAACGGGTCGGCCTCGAGCGAATCTAGGTCGGCAATCTCGGCCTCAGGTTGCTCGGATTTGGAGTCGGAAGGCTGCTCCAATTCGAAGTCACTCCCGCTAGCGGGTTCAGGTTTGAGCGCATTCTCCGCGTCGAGTTGAGCTTGAGATTTAGGAAGAGGACGTTCGTTAAAGCCCGAGATGTTTTTTACCTTGCACTTGGCAAAAATGCGGTAGCGTTTTTCCATCTCGTCAACGACCCAGCGCAGGGCTAAGAGGACTTTTTTTGGATCGGTGACCACAGGAGTGATGAGGTGTGGAAGGGAGTTGTAAATCTGCATCTCGACGACCTTCGGATCGATCATGATGAAGCGCAGTTGCTCAGGGGAGTAACGAAAGAGGAGGCTCGCGATAATCGAGTTGATACAAACGCTCTTTCCGCTACCAGTGGTCCCTGCCACGAGAAGGTGGGGCATTTTTGCGAGGTCACCGATGATTGTGTTGCCATACACATCCATGCCCAGCGCAAGAGGAAGCTTGGCGGAGGATTCGCGCCAGACGTCCTTCTCAAACAATTCGCGGAGTGTCACCTTCACCTTCTTGGAATTCGCGATTTCGATTCCGACGGTATCCTTGCCCGGGATGGGGGCCAAAATATTGATCCTCTCGGCGCGAGTGGCCCTGGCAATATCACGTTCGAGTGACACGATTTTATCAACGCGCACGCCTACATCTGGGTAGACCTCATAGCGAGTGATTGTCGGGCCTTTGGTGATCGTTCCCGGAGTCGCCTTGATGCCGAATTGCGCTAGAGTTTCAATGATGAGATTTTGGTTATTTTTGAGTTCCTCACGGTCGAGAGGCTCGCGGTCTGTCTCATCTGGGGCGTCCAGCAAGTCGGTGCTTGGCATGAGATAGTTTTCGAAGTGCACATTGATGAGACCAGGGGGAAATGAATCTTTGGTATCACGGGCGGGCCGAAGTTCGGAAAGTTTCGGCTTTTTAGAAGCTGATGAAGCCGTGGCATCGATGATCTCGGGTTCCGGCAAATTTGTGGGAAAAAGCTCCAGCTCGGGCTCAGGAATTTCGATGCCTTTCTTACGGGCTTTCTTCTCAAGCTTGTCAGCCCTTTTCTCGAGAGCTGAGCGTTCCTCCTTGAGTCGTGTATCGGCATCCAAGGCGTTCAGGCGGGCCAAACGACGCGCCTCACACCAAGCCTGAAATGCCTTCCAAGCAATTCGGCTATCCCGAATAGGGCGGGAGGTGACCGCATAGAGAAGGCTAATGAAGTAGAGTGCGAGGAGCAGGAAAAATGAAGATGTTCCGAGCAGGTTATGGATCGCCTTTTCACCTAGCCAGAGGCCAAAAAAGCCACCTGGCCCCTCGATGCGGAGATCAGTTTTCCAATCTGTCAAAAAAATCGGTTGGAGTTGAAGAAGGCAGGCTCCGAGCACAACCATGAGAAGACCCCATGGCGCTTTGTCACGGAGGCGATAACCGGGGAGAAAAAATTTTGCCAGAGCGTAACCGATTGTAACCATCGCAAGCAGGTAAGCTGCTCCTCCAAAAAAAAAGAGGGAATATCCCGCGAGAAGGGCACCAAGGGGACCTCCCAGGTTGGGACTCGCGCCAACCGATCGGGCCACGGTGCTAATGATCGGAGCCCAACCTGGAACGGATCGGGGATCATAACTCGCAAGGCAGGCAAATAGGTAAACTCCTAAAAACAGGAGTATTAAACCAAGAACAAAGGCAGGAATTTTAACTGCTGATGAGCGTTTCGCCATGAAATGGGGCATCATGATGGACTTTTAGGCAAAGTTCAAGCAATCTGACGCGCACTGCTGCGATCATTTCCAAGTGGAAAAAAACCCAGGTAAGGCTATTGTTTGGCCAAATGCGCGATCGATTGGTTGGCGTACATTGCCTTTGGAAATATACCCGTATTGCGGGAACTCTTGCATTGGTTGTCATATCTGAATCTGCCCTCGCCTCGCAGGCGGACTTCCAACTTCCAGCAGGCCTTGCCGATCCTGTGCCATTGAATCTCTCGGAGCGTTTGGAAAAAACTGCCGCTGCGCAGGCGCTCTACATGCAGGCAATTTTTGAGGAAGAAACAGATGGTCCCGACAGGGCGCTTGAGAGCAAAAAACGTGTTCTGGTTTTGGACCCTGGCTTCTCCGATTTGGCTTTGGATGTCGCCCAGCATTATCTGCGCCGAGGCGAAATTACTGAGGCGCTCGCGGTCCTGAAGGATGCGTGCAAGGCCTCACCGCGTAATGCCTCGATGCCGATCGCCCTCGCGAACATTTACCTTCGCCAACTCGAGAAGCCGGACCTTGCAGAAAAATTTGCTCTCTTGGCCCATGAGATTTCCCCCAACAATGCCGATGCCTTCCAAGCACTTTGGGAAGTCTACCGTGCCACTGGCCAAAACAAAAGGATGGAGGGTCTTTTTCAAAAAGCCCTGAAATCTGATTCTAAAGATCCTGCGTTTTGGCTCGATCTTGCTGATCTGCGCTTGAGAGATATCAAGCGTTCCCGACGTCCAATGTCCGAGGGTGATTGGGAAAAAGTCCTCGCCTTGGTGGATCGGGCCGCGCAACACAGCGATAAGACTCCCGAAATCCTGTCACGCACGGCCGACTACTATTTCGCCTGCGGTGATGCTGCGAGTGCGGCTGAACTTTACAGTGCGGCGTTTGAGCTGCAACCCTTACTTCCAAGTCTCAAGGAAAAGCTCGCGGAATGTCACACCCAGACCGGCAAGGATTCCGAAGCCGCCCGCCTTCTTGAGGAGGTCATCGCAGAAACGCCTATGAATTTGTCCGCCTACGATCAGTTGGCTCTTATTCGGTTGCGGCAGAATGAGCTCGAAAGTGCTCTCGCAACCATGCGTCAGGCTCTCCTTGTTGCGCCCATCGAATCTCGCCGCTACGAAGACATCATTCGCATTGCCCTGCGCGCTGGGGACCCTTCGACTGCTCTGCAATATGCCAAGGAGGCAGAACAGCGTTTTCCATACCTGATCGGCTTCACGCTTTTGCGCGCCATCGCGCTGAGCCAATCCAAGCAGCATGCCGCTGCACTCATGACCTTCGAGCGAACCCTCATCGAAGCGGCGAATTCAAATCCTGAAATGCTGGATAGCGCTTTCTACATGAGCTACGGAGCAGCAGCAGAACAGGCCGGCCACTTTGTCAAAGCGGCCGAGCTCATAAAAACAGCCATAAGCCTCAATCCTAAAAACTCAGCCGAAGCCTGTAATTTCCTTGCTTACATGTGGGCCGACCGGAGTGAAAACCTTCCGGCCGCTGAAGAATTCGTGCTCCGGGCGCTAGAGGCTGAGCCAAGCAACGGAGCCTATATTGACACGCTGGGCTGGGTTTATTTCAAGCAAGGCAGGTATTCCGAGTCACTGACCCAGCTCCTTCGCGCCGCAGAGCTTCTTGATAATCCGGATCCCGTCATTCTTGAACACATTGGTGATGCGTATGAAAAGCTCGGTAAAATCACAGAGGCTGTCATCTCGTGGCAAAAAGCCCATGGTCTCTGTCCCGAAAATGGCATTCTAGCCGAAAAAATCGACAGCCATTCCTCGAAAGTCGCCAAGCAACCCCAAGCCAACCCCTGAGCAGTTGCCTACTTCAAGACGTTAAGGATTTTTTCTGCAACTCCCTTCAAGACTCCTGCAGCAGCGCTGCTCGGATGCGCTGCCACAACCGGCCTGCCTGTATCACCCGACTCGCGCACAAGAGGCTCGATCGGCACTTCCCCTAAAAACGCTACTCGCAGCTTGGCCGCTTCGCGGGAACCCCCACCGGAGCCAAATATGTCATAGCGTTTGCCATCCCCTGGACACACAAAAAAACTCATGTTTTCGACAATTCCAAGCACGGGAACATTCGTCTTGCCGAACATGGAAATGGCTTTGCGGGCATCAATGAGAGCGACCTCCTGAGGGGTTGTAACAATGATGGCGCCTGAAAGCGCGACTGTCTGCACGATGGTGAGCTGAATGTCGCCCGTGCCTGGAGGAAGGTCGAGAATGAGATAATCCAGATTTCCCCATGCAACCTGCCGCAAAAATTGTTGCGTATAGCGGGTGACCATTGGTCCGCGCAACACGGCTGGGGATCCATCATCAAGCAGAAAGCCCATGGACATGAGTGAGACCCCATGGCGCTCGATGGGAATAATGCGATTTTCATCATCTGCGGTTGGCCTTTCATTGGCACCCCCAAACATGAGAGCGATGCTTGGTCCGTGGATGTCGCAATCGCAGAGCCCTGTCCTCGCCCCAGATTGTGCGAGCGCCAGTGCGAGATTTGCGGCTACGGTGGATTTTCCCACACCGCCTTTTCCACTGGCCACGGCGAGGACGTGCTTGACGCCTTCGATCCGCGAAGGCCCCACGCTGCTTGGAGAAGAGGCAGGTGCTTGAACATCGATTTTCACGGAAACCCGACCGACGCCTGCGAGAGCCTGAATCGCCGCGGTCGCCTCGGCATGAATCGTTTTTGCAATACCCGTGTCATTTGTCGAAAGGACCAACTGCACGTCAACATCCGATCCGCTTACAGCCACATCTCGGAGCAAGCCGAACGATACAATATCACGCGAAAAGCCAGGATATTTCACAGTGCTGAGGGACTGACGAACGGAGTCTTGATTGATGGATGACATGGATTGAGATTTTGCACGGACGTGGCATCTGAGCAAGAGCGATGGATTACAAGTTGCCTCGCTCGAATCCCGTGAGTAGATTTGTGGAGTCAGGGGCCATGGACTGCGGACCGACAAACCCCGCCAGGGCAGGAATGCAGCAACGGTAGTCAGCTCCTCTTTGCCGTGGTCCTCTGACACCCCGCTCCGCCCTCGGGCTTTCGAACGATTGTTACGAAACGCAATTCATTGCGGCTTGAGTTTTGCACCACCTCTGCTTAGATCAGTGTCTGTGGAATCTGATATCGAGGCCTCAGTAATCGGCGGGCGCTATTTGATCGACCGCAAACTCGGCTCCGGCGGGGAGGGTTCCGTTTACCTCGCCTATGACCAGCTTTTGAATCGTCATGTCGCGATCAAAAGCATGCACACTGGAGCAGAGGCGCTCACGGATTCCACAGGAGCCTTCAACGAAGCCAAGCGCCTCGCCAGCCTTCAGCATCCGAATATCGTAACGATCTTTGATTTCCTGCCATCCCACGAAAACGTGTTTGTGGTCATGGAATTCATCAATGGTGAAAGTCTGGACAGCCTGACCCAACCGATGGAGGTGCGGGTGTTTTGGGAATTTGCACGCCAGTGTCTGGATGCGCTCGGTGCAGCCCACTCGCTGGGCATGGTGCATCGCGACATCAAATCGGCAAATATCATGATCACTTGGACCGAGGGTGGCGACACACGGGTCAAGCTTTTGGACTTCGGCCTTGCGAAGGTCATGGCGGCTCCATCCGAGCAAACGCTGGACCACGCGGGTGCATTGACCGGCTCGATTTACTTCCTGTCGCCCGAACAACTCA
>Ga0214921_10001352_pt1 | contig 42270 bp, 38 predicted proteins | sample LL1505_MetaG_FD_177992 | JGI IMG/M metagenome (GOLD analysis project Ga0214921, IMG submission 177992) | Freshwater microbial communities from Lake Lanier, Atlanta, Georgia, United States - LL-1505 | ecosystem: Environmental > Aquatic > Freshwater > Lake | place: USA: Georgia | collected...
CCACCCCAAACCATTCAAGTTGAGACTTGCCCTTAGAGCATGGTCGACACCCAGTCGTCGGGCTTACGCGGCGTGGGCAAAAAATCCGGGCTAGCGCGCGTGATAAACTTGAGGGCTTTCCCTTTGAAACGTCAACGAATTCCGGAGTTCGCATGGCCATTGAGCGCACCCTCTCTATTATTAAGCCCGACGCGGTCGCCAGCAACGTTATCGGCCGCATCCTGTCCCGGTTTGAAGAGGCCGGGCTCAAGATCATCGCCTGCCGCATGATGCAACTCTCCCAGGCTGACGCCGAAGCGTTTTACGGGGTCCACCGCGAACGACCTTTCTTTAAGGATCTCGTGCATTTCATGATCTCGGGCCCGGTGATGGTCCAGGTCCTCGAAGGGGAGGGCGCAATCGCTAAGAACCGCGATCTGATGGGCGCAACCGATCCCAAGAAGGCCGCACCTGGAACAATTCGCGCCGACTTTGCCCAGAGCATCGACGCCAATGCCGTTCACGGTTCGGACGCCTCTGAGACTGCAGCGACCGAGATTGCTTTCTTCTTCCCCGCCATGGCGATTCACTCGCGCTGATTTGCCCGAGACCAACCCGTCCCTGAAGAACGACCTGGTCGGTGACCGGGTAAACCTGCTGGGTTTGGACGCCGCCGGAATGGTGGCTTTGTGCGCGAGCTGGGGCGAAAAACCTTTTCGGGCCCAGCAACTTCTCAAGTGGATCCACCAGCGTGGCGTCAGCGAGTTTGACGCCATGACCGATTTGGCGCGCACGCTGCGCGAACATCTTGCGGCGAAAGCCGAGATTCGGGCCCCAGCGGTGCTGACCGACCACCGGGCGGCGGACGAGACTCGCAAATGGTTGCTCGACGTGGGTGAAGGCAACGCGGTTGAGATGGTTTTCATCCCCGAGGCGACCCGCGGCACGCTTTGCGTTTCGACCCAGGCCGGCTGCGCAGTTGATTGTCGTTTTTGCTCCACCGGCAAACAAGGCTTCTCTAGAAACCTCCGGCTCGATGAGGTGATAGGTCAGTTGTGGTGGGCCGAGCAGGCGCTTGGCGGAACGACAGCGGGTGCCGAACGTCAAATTTCGAATGTCGTGTTCATGGGGATGGGTGAGCCCCTGCTGAACTACGAGGTTACGCTCGCCGCGGTTCGGTTGATGCTCGACGACCGGGCTTATGGCCTGTCGCGACGGCGTGTCACCGTGTCGACCTCGGGCGTAATTCCGATGATGGATCGGCTGCGCGAAGACTGCCCTGTTGCCTTGGCAGTGTCATTGCACGCGCCCGTCGACTCCTTGCGCGACCAACTGGTGCCATTAAACCGAAAGTACCCCTTGGATCAGCTCTGGTTGGCTTGTTCCCGATATCTGCAATCGGCACCGCGGGATTTTGTGACCTTTGAGTACGTCATGCTCGATGGGGTGAATGATTCCGAGGCTCAGGCTGACCAGGTCTTGCGTTGGGTTGCCGATCTGCCTTGCAAGTTCAACTTGATTCCCTTCAATCCGTTTCCGGGTTCCGGCTTGCAGCGTTCGACCACGGATCGCATCTCGCGCTTTGCGCGCCGGCTTTCGGACGCTGGTATCGTGACAACTGTGCGTCGCACGCGTGGTGATGATATTGATGCCGCGTGCGGGCAACTTGCCGGTGATGTTCGAGACCGGACTCGCCGCGCAGAGCGCCTTGAAGGCAAAATCATCCCGATTCCGATTGAGCGCCCAACGGCACTCCACTAACGAATGAGCCGATCATGACAGACATGAATCCCGATAGCGGTTCAGGCGCCGGCACCCTGGGGATTGCGACTGCGGCTGAATTGGCGGCCGTTCGCGAGGCCCGGGGGTGGTCGATACAGGAGGCCGCCCAGCGGATGCGTTTGGCAACTCGCCAGATTGATGCAATGGAGAAGGGGCACTGGAATGAGCTTCCGGGCGGGACGTTTATTCGGGGCGCCCTCCGGGGTTACGGGCGCATGTTGGGGGTGGGTGTAGAACCTCTCATCGAGACTCTTGGCCCAGCCGGAGAGCCGAGCGACTTGCGCTCAGCCGCGTCGCTCAGTGCCCCCATGCCGCGTGCGGATGGTCTGGATTTCTCTGGGGCTTCTGGCGGTCGACGCAATTGGATTTTATTAGCGGTTGTAGTTGTGGCGGCCCTGGCCGCTTTCGCGCTCTTTTTCGGCCGATCGACACCGGTTGGCCAGAACTCCGGCATGGCGCCGGTCAATGTTCCCTCGTCCGCTCCCGCGTCCGTTGCTGTCCCCGCCCCCGTTCCCGCGCCGGGGCAAGTGGATGCGTCATCGACCGAGGCGCCATTTGGCTCACCCTCGAGTGCACCGCCGACTGGGCCCACGGTCATTGAATCGGTTCCGGCGCAAAACCTTCGTTGATCGCATCATGAGTGTAAGCAAGCACGAAATTCCCGGGCCACTGGCCCGGCACTCCACCCGCATGGCCCTGGTGCGTTGGGGAGACCGTACGGTCAAGATCGGTGGCGGCGCTCCCGTGGTCGTGCAGTCGATGACGAATACGGATACGGCCGACGTCATTGCGACCGCGATTCAGGTGAAGGCGCTGGCAGCGGCTGGGAGCGAAATCGTCCGGTTGACGGTCAACTCGCCTGCGGCGGCACAAGCGGTCCCGGCAGTCCGCGAACAACTCGATCGGATGGGCGTCTCCGTTCCTTTGTGTGGCGATTTTCACTATAACGGGCATCGCTTGTTGACGCAGTACCCGGACTGCGCTCAGGCCTTGTCCAAGTACCGGATCAATCCCGGCAACGTGGGCACCGGTGTGAAGCGAAATGACAATTTCGCCCGCATGATCGAGATCGCCTGCCAGCACGACAAGGCTGTCCGGATTGGTGTCAATTGGGGCAGTCTTGATCAGGATTTGCTGGCTCGATTGATGGACGCCAACGCTGCGCTCGCGGACCCATTGGGGTCGGCGGCCGTCATGCGCGAGGCGCTTGTTCGTTCAGCGCTCGACTCCGCTGCTCGGGCGATTGAGTTGGGATTGAGCCCCGATCAAATCGTCCTGTCCTGCAAGGTCTCGGCGGTCCAGGATCTGATCGCGGTTTACCGCGATCTGGCCAGTCGCTCTGATTTCGCGTTGCACCTCGGATTGACCGAGGCCGGGATGGGTTCCAAAGGCATCGTGGCGTCCACCGCAGCCATGGCAGTGTTGCTCCAGGAGGGTATCGGCGACACCATTCGAGTGTCCCTCACGCCAGAGCCCGGTGGCGATCGGGCGCGTGAAGTCATCGTTGCTCAAGAGATGCTGCAGACCATGGGTTTGCGCGCATTTACGCCTTTGGTGACGGCCTGCCCGGGGTGTGGCCGCACGACCTCGACTTTCTTTCAGGAGTTGGCCGATTCGATCCAGCGATGGCTGCGCGAGCAGATGCCAGAGTGGCGGGCAAATTACCCCGGAGTCGAGACCATGGCGGTTGCCGTCATGGGGTGCGTGGTCAATGGGCCTGGTGAATCGAAATTTGCCGATGTCGGTATCAGTTTGCCCGGCGCTGGAGAAGCGCCGGTGGCGCCTGTGTTCGTAGATGGTGAACGCACGGTAACGCTCAAGGGTGATCGGATTGCCGAAGAGTTTCAGGCCATCGTCGCGCAATATGTCGAACGACGCTATGGGGTTGCCGGACTGATGGGCAACCGCGAGGCGGAACCCGCATGACCGACGACACGAAGCCTGTCCCCGAAGCCAGGGCAAAGCCCGCGGCAAAGCCAGCAGTCCTCACTGGTGTGAAGGGCATGAATGATTTGCTGCCGGCAGATGCTCATTACTGGGAAATGGTGGATGAAGCCGTCCGTGACTGGACCCGCGGCTATGGCTATCAGCAGATCCGCACGCCGATCGTCGAGTCCACGGCGCTGTTTGCCCGCGGTATCGGTTCGGCGACCGACATTGTCGAGAAAGAGATGTATTCCTTTGTCGACGCCCTCAATGGCGAACATCTCACCCTGCGCCCCGAGAACACGGCGGGCGTGGTGCGGTCCGTGATCGAACACCACCTGACCTATGAAGGGCCGCGTCGGCTCTGGTATTTCGGACCGATGTTCCGGCACGAGCGGCCCCAACGGGGGCGTTATCGTCAGTTTCATCAGATCGGGATCGAGGCGATCGGATTCGAAGGACCCGACATCGATGCTGAAGTGATCGCGATGGCGCAACGCCTCTGGGACGACCTCGGCCTGGACGGATTGCAACTAGAGCTGAACTCGATTGGAGACGCCGGCGAACGCCTCGCCCATCGGGCCGCCTTGATTGATTATTTTGAACAGCATCTTGACCAACTTGATGATGATTCAAAACGTCGGCTGCATGCCAATCCGATGCGAATTCTGGACTCCAAAAATCCGGCGCTACAGACGCTAATTGAGGCTGCGCCAAAGCCCATTGACCACCTGGGGACAGCGTCACGAGCGCATTTCGAGGGGCTTCAGCAGTTACTCGCGGATCTCGGTATTCCGTATCGCTTGAACCCACGGTTGGTACGCGGGCTCGACTACTACAACCGAACCGTCTTCGAGTGGACCACCACGATGTTAGGTGCTCAGGGAACGGTCTGCGGCGGCGGTCGGTATGACCCCCTGGTTGAGCAAATGGGAGGCAAGTCCACCCCGGCCTGCGGCTTTGCGATCGGGGTCGAGCGCTTGATCGAGTTGCTGCGTGAACAAGGCGAAGCGGTCGCCTCTGCCGCCTGCTCCGTTTATGTGGTGCATCAGGGGCAGGCCGCTGGGCGATTGGCATTTCGGTCTGCAGAGCGCCTGCGCGATGCCGGACTCGACGTGATCTTGCATTGCGGTGGCGGTAGCTTCAAGAATCAGTTCAAACGCGCCGATGCGAGCGGCGCGACGCTTGCGGTTGTCATCGGCGAAGAAGAAGCCGCGCGCGACGAGGCCGCGATCAAGTGGTTGCGCTCGGATAAAAATGATTTAACTCAGCACAATGTTCAGCAGAACGTTGCGCTGGCGGACTTGCCGAATACGGTGCTTGATGCCCTGTATCGATCGAATGAGGAAGGGCATGGCCTACGATCTTGAAGAACAGGAACGCCTAGACGAACTCAAGGCATTCTGGAGCCGCTGGGGTAATTCGATCACGTTGGGTTTGACCCTGGTGCTGCTCGTTGTCGCCGGCTGGCGTGGCTGGGGCTGGTGGGAACTGCGTCAGGCGGGTGCCGCGTCTGCAATCCACGAAAAGATGGACGATGCCTTGCGACGCGCGCAGCTGTCTGAAGCCGCTCCGATGGCCGCAACCCTCATGAACGAGTACAGCCGCACGCCCTATGCTGCGATGGCCGCATTGCGGGTCGCGCGGGCCCAACTGGATGCGGGGGATTCCAAGTCTGCCCGAACGACTTTGACCTGGGTGGTCGAGCATGGTCGGGACCTTGGGATCCAAGCCGTTGCAAGAATCCGTCTGGCCGGACTGCTGCTTGATGAGGGGGTCGCTGATCGGGCCCAGCTCGACGCCGGACTCAAACTCCTCGAGGGCCCACCACCAGCCGAAATGGCGGGTGCTTGGATCGACCGTCGGGCGGATTTGCTGGCTGAATTGGGTCGAGGGGGTGAGGCCAGGGCAGCCTGGACAGAAGCCTTGAGCAAACTCGACAGCAACAGCCCGTTGCGGCCGTTGGTCCAACTCAAACTTGATACGTTCGGAGCGGGCTCATGATGCATGTCCAAGCGCGAGGCACCGCGTTCTCAGGTCGACTATTGGTCGCCATTGCTATGCTGAGCCTATTGCCGGCGTGTTCCTGGTTAGGTTTAGGGCGGGGCGAACCCACGCCGCCGCCACTGCCACCGACGGTAGGCGGCGTGAGCCCTCGGGTCGCATGGTCAGCCTCGATTGGCAATTCGGGCGTGGGTTTTCAGCCAGCAGTGGTTGGTTCATCGGTTTACGCGGCGGCGGCCGATGGGACTGTGGCAAGGATTGCGGCGAGTAGTGGCCGCATCGACTGGAAGGTCTCTGCCGGTCAAGTGTTAAGTGCTGGCGTCGGTGCCAGTGAATCGATCGTTGTCGTCGCTTCTCGCGATGGGGACGTGATCGCGCTCAATGCCTCAGATGGACGCCAAGCCTGGAAAGTGGCGGCGGGCACTGAGGTGCTATCGACTCCAACCGTGGGGCTTAATGCGGTTCTGGTGCGGGTGGGCGACAAAGTCATGTCACTTGAGGCTGCCACTGGCAAAACCCGTTGGACTTGGCAGCGCGCGTTGCCCACGCTGGTTTTACGTCAGCCTTCGCCGGTCGCGGTCGCTGAGGTAACGACCCCCGCCGGATCTACGGGGCTCGTTTTTGCAGGACTTCCGGGTGGTCGGTTGGTAGCCCTCGATCTTGAGACAGGCGCCTTGCGGTGGGAGACCGCCGTCGCACAACCACGCGGCACCAATGAGATTGAACGGATCGCCGACGTTTTGGGGCGGCCTTGGGTGGCGGGACGGGAGGTCTGTGCGACGGCTTATCAGGGCCGGGTTGCCTGTCAGGATGCCCTGAGCGGGGCGCCGATCTGGTCGCGCGAACTACCCGCGTGGACGGGGATTGCGGTTGACCCAAAGTTCGCGTTTGTCGCTGACGACCGTGGCAACCTCCATGGCCTGCGTCATACCAATGGTGAACAGGTCTGGCGCCAGGAGGCACTTTCGTTGCGTCGGCTCTCTCAGCCGCTATCCATTGGAGGGTCTGTCCTCGTTGGCGATCGGGACGGTCTCGTGCATTGGTTTTCTCGCGAATCCGGTGCCGTTCAGGCCCGTAGTAATTTGAGCGGCGGCCCGATCCAGGCCCCGCCGGTTGCCGCCGGCAATCTCGCGATCGTGCAAACGACTCGGGGTGCAATTGTTGCGCTGGCCACGGACTGAGTGCCCATATTTTGCTTCGTGATCAGCGCATTGACCCGATATTTGACCTGCTCCCCGTCGTTCCGTTGCCGGTGGTTGCGCTCATCGGGCGCCCCAACGTCGGCAAGTCAACCCTATTTAATCGGCTTACCCGCAGTCGCGCCGCACTCGTTTACGACCGTCCCGGCCTGACCCGCGATCGGCATTATGGTCAGGCCCAAGTCGGCGACCGCCGCTTCATTGCGATCGATACCGGCGGTTTTGAGCCCGTGGTCAAAGATGGCATCGTCGCCGCGATGGCGCGTCAGACTCGGCTGGCGATCCTTGAGGCCGACGTCGTTTTGCTGGTGGTGGACGGCCGCGACGGTCTGAGTCCGCATGATCAGACGATTGTGGATGAATTACGCCGGTCGCGCGCGCGCGTGTTCGTAGCCGTCAACAAAGCCGAAGGCTTGCCACGAGAGCAGGTCGCCGCTGAGTTCTGGGCCCTCGGACTTGGTCAGCCATGGGCTATTTCAGCCGCTCACGGCGACGGCGTGCGCGATCTGCTCGAAATCGCGCTTGAGGGCCTCGCTGGCGGAGAAGAGGAGCCAGAGGACGAATCTGCGGCATCGGACGATTCGGACGATTACCACTCGGACTCAGCCCATGCTGAGGGCTTGCCCCCACCAGAAGAGTCCCTCGACGGTCTGACGCAGGCCGAAGCGGATGCCCGAGCCGCGGCTGAAGAAATGGTTCCCCATTCGACCAGGCCGATCCGGATTGCGATTGTCGGGCGCCCCAACGTCGGTAAATCGACGCTCGTCAACACGCTGTTGGGCGAGGAACGCATGATCGCGTTTGATCAGCCCGGGACCACTCGAGACGCTGTGGCAGTGCCTTTTTTGCGTGATGGACGTCCCTACGTGTTGATTGATACTGCGGGAGTTCGTCGGCGCGGCAAGGTCACGGATGTGGTCGAAAAGTTCTCGGTAGTCAAGACGCTTCAAGCGATCGATGTCAGTCATGTCGTGGTCTTGATGCTCGACGCGCAAGACGGCGTGATGGAACAGGACGCGCACCTCGCGAGCTTTATTCTCGAATCAGGCCGTGCGCTGGTCGTTGCTGTTAACAAGTGGGATGGTCTCGACGCTGGGTCGCGCGAGCGCATTCGGGGTGAATTTGCCCGCAAGCTTTATTTTTTAAGTTGGGCCCGGACGCATTTTGTCAGCGCGCTGGTTGGATTTGGGGTGGGCGCGGTATTGCGTTCAGTCGATTCCGCTTATGCCGCTGCCAACCGAAAGTTGTCAACGCCCCGACTAACTCGGGTGATCAATGATGCCGTCGAACGGCAGAATCCCCCTCGGCGCGGAGCCATCCGACCCAAATTGCGTTTTGCTCATCAGGGTGGACGCAACCCCCCGATTATCGTGGTTCACGGGAACTCACTGGCTGACATTCCCGAGACCTATCGGCGGTATCTCGAGGGCGCGATCCGGGCCAAGTTCGACCTCGAAGGCACTCCAATGCGCATCGAATTCCGCACCGGGGTTAATCCCTTTGCCAAGTGATCGTTGCATCAAACCTGCGATGTGGAGTCACGTGGCAATCTCGTGACAATTCAGATACATTGAAAGGTCCGCGTCTCAAACCGGACCCATCCTTTAGTGATGTCCGCGGACTCCGCCCCAAGAATTCCTAAAACGGAGCCTTTCAAAAAAAATGAGCAATAAGGGCCAACTTCTCCAGGACCCATTTCTGAATCTGTTACGCAAGGAACATATTCCGGTGGCCGTCTATCTGGTCAACGGGATCAAGTTGCAGGGACAGATCGAATCCTTTGATCAGTACGTCGTTTTGCTGCGCAATACCGTGACCCAAATGGTCTACAAACATGCGATTTCAACGGTCGTACCCGCTCGGCCGGTGAATTTCCAGCAGGAAAGCGAGGCTACCTGAACCTGCCTGACGAATATCGCCGGGCGCTTCTGATTGGCGTCGGGGTTGGCCGCATTCGACGTGATGAGCGTTCCCTTGACGAACTCGCCGCCCTGGCAAGTTCGGCGGGGATCGCCGTTGGCGGGCGGATCGCGGTCCATCGGGCGCGCCCCGATCCGGCCACCTTCATTGGTCGTGGAAAAGTCGCAGAAATTGGTGAGCGCCTCGTGGCGGAGCAGATTGACCATGTGCTTTTCGATCACGCCCTGACGCCCATCCAACAGCGCAACCTCGAGCAGGTCTGGGGTGTCAAAGTGGTGGAGCGGATCGGCCTGATCCTCGAGATTTTTGCCCAGCGGGCCCGCAGCCACGAGGGTAAGCTTCAAGTGGAATTGGCCCAGGTGCAACATCAGGCTACCCGACTTGTTCGCGGATGGACGCACCTTGAGCGACAGCAGGGCGGTATCGGTTTGCGTGGGGGGCCAGGTGAAAAGCAGATCGAACTTGACCGGCGCATGCTAGACAACAAAATCCGTCAGTTGCGTACGCTGATCGATCGCGCTGAACGCCAGCGCCTAACGCGCCGTCGCCAGCGATTGCGGCAAGGGGCGTTTTCTGTTTCGCTGGTCGGTTACACCAACGCCGGCAAAAGCACGCTGTTCAATGCCCTCACTCGCGCAGGCACCCACGCGGCCGATCAATTGTTTGCAACTCTCGACACCCTGACCCGAAAACTGCACGTCGCTGATCCGGTCACCGGCAGTTCGTCCCAACTGGTTTTGTCCGATACGGTCGGGTTCATTCGCGACCTACCCCACACGCTGGTAGCGGCCTTTCGGGCCACGCTACAGGAGACGGCAGGCGCTGATTTGCTTCTCCACGTGGTCGACTGGAGTTCGCCCGAACGGGACGAACAATCGGCCGAAGTGGATCGGGTATTGGCCGAGATCGGTGCCGCTGAGGTGCCGTTGCTCGTGATTTGCAACAAGATCGACGAGACCCACACGGCACCGGGCGTCGAGCGGGATGACCGTGGTACGATCCGACGCGTTTTCGTCAGTGCCCGCACGGGTTCGGGCTTGGATGGGTTGCGGGTGGCGCTGGCTGAACTGAGTCGCGGCGCTCGGTTCGGAGCCGAAATCGATGCTGATCTTCAAAACCCCAAAGAACCGATCCTGATCCCAGGGCTTGGCAACAAACCTGCCTCCATGGATCCCCCTGACTGGACAACGGCCCTATGAGCCTGAATGACCCGAACTGGGGCCGCAATGCCGGCCAAAAATCTGACAGTGATCAAGGTTCACGTCGGCCGAAGAATGACGGCCCCCCCGACCTTGACGAACTCTGGCGCGATTTCAACCGCCGCCTGTCCTCGCTGTTTGGTGGTGGTGGAGACTCTGGCAACAACGGTGGAAACCGACCCGGGATGCCGTTTGGCAACCCTTTTGGCTCAAACCTGAATGTCGGTATTGGCCTCGGCGTTCTCTTGGGCTTGGCGGTGGTGTTGTGGCTCGGCAGCGGGTTCTACATCGTCCAAGAGGGGCAAGCCGCGGTTGTGATGCGTTTTGGTGAGTTCCGTGAACTCAATAGCCGGGCAGGTTTTACCTGGCGCTTGCCATCGCCAATCGAGACGCACGAGCTGGTCAACGTGCAGCAGCTGCGCCAGCTCGAAGTCGGTTACCGGAGCAACGTCAAGAACAAGGTGCTCAAAGAGTCGCTGATCTTGACTGGTGACCAGAGCATTGTGGACATGCAATACGCGGTGCAGTACCGAATCGTCGATCCGAAAGCCTGGTTGTTTAATAACAATCCTGGCTCCCAGCCCGAGGAACTCATTCGCCAGAGTGCCGAGACCGCGATGCGCGAGACCGTTGGACGTCGTCAGATCGACCAGGTGCTCTACGAAGAGAAAGAGCAGGTGGCCAAGATCGCCCAGAAGTTGATGCAGGACGTTCTGGACCTCTACAAGGCGGGCGTTTCGGTCGTGGACGTGACGGTCCAGCAGGTTCAACCACCAGAGCAGGTTCAGACCGCATTCGAGGACGCCAATAAGGCCGCTCAGGATCGTGAGCGCCTGATCAACGAAGGCCGTGCTTACGCCAATGACGTCATCCCCAAAGCTCGCGGCACCGCCGCGCGACTCTTGCAAGAAGCGGATGGGCACAAGCAGCGCGTGATTGCGGTGGCAACCGGTGATGCAAGTCGGTTTGAGTCCGTGCTCAAAGAGTACGCCAAGGCCCCACAGGTCACACGCGATCGGCTCTATCTCGACACGATGCAGCAGGTATTCCAGAACACCAGCAAGGTGTATGTGGACTCCCGCAGCGCGAACAATCTCTTATACCTGCCGCTCGACAAGTTGATTCAGCAGGTCGGTGCTGGGTCTGGAGCCGGATCTTCTGCCTCGGCCGGGAGCAATGGCACTTTCCCACCGACGGCTTCTGCGGGTGGTGCACCACCTGCGCCATCGGGCGTCCCGGCGTCTAACGAGACCGAATCACGACCTCGGGTCGACCCGCGCGAAAATTTGCGTAACCGCGAGCGTCCGTAATCGGCTGGAGCACTGACATGCAACGTATTTTGTTTGGAGCCTTGGCCGCGCTGACCCTGTTTGTGGTGGGTAACGCGAGCCTGTTTATGGTGGACCAGCGTGAGTACGCAGTGGTTCGTCAAATCGGCGAAATCCGCCGTGTGATTGATCAACCGGGCCTTTACTTGAAAGTCCCGTTGATCCAAAGCATCACCTACTTTGATAAGCGCATTCTCACGATTGATACGGCCGATGTCGATCGGTTTATTACCAGTGAAAAACTCAACGTCCAGGTGGATTCCTTCGTTAAATGGCGGATTGCGGATCCAAAAAAGTTTGTGGTCTCCGTAGGTGGTAGTGAGCTCATCGGGGCTGACCGGATTTCGCGCAGTGTTCGCGATGCCATGAACAACGAGATTGCCAAACGGACTGTCTCCGACATGATTTCGGGCGAACGCGAGCAAATGATGGCGAGCGTTCGCGGTAAGGTGGCCGAAGATGCCAAACAAATCGGCGCCGAGATCATCGATGTCCGGATGAAGCGGGTCGATTTCGCGCCCGAAGTCAGCGAGCGCGTCTTCGACCGGATGCAGGCCGAGCGCAAGCGGGTCGCCAACGAACGCCGTGCGACTGGGTCGGCAGAAAGCGAAAAAATCCGCGCGGATGCTGATCGGCAGCGTGAGGTGATCCTGGCCGAAGCCTATCGCGATGCACAGGCAACGAAAGGTGAGGGTGATGGAACGGCGTCGGCCATCTATGCCAAGTCCTTTGGTCAGGACCCCCAGTTCGCCCAGTTTTATCGGTCACTCGAGGCCTACAGGGCCTCCTTCCGCAACCGGTCCGATGTCATGGTGCTCGATCCCTCGTCCGATTTTTTCCGTTACTTCCGCTCCAGCGGTGGCCGGTCGAACGCCGCAGAGCCAGCCAGTTCGGGGTCGGCGGGACGTCGCTGATGTCGATTTTGGCGATTGCCGGGATGGTCTTGCTGCTTGAGGGCGCTTTGCCCTTTGTCGCCCCGGCGATGTGGCGCGAAACCATGGTGCGAATCGCCAAGATGCAGGACGGGCAGATTCGATTCATCGGACTCGGTGGTATCGTCGTTGGAGGATTGCTCGTCGCGTTTGGCTGAGCAATCGACCCCGGTGATGTTTCTATGATGCGCTGGCTGTTGCCTGAAGCCTTCTCCGATGTGCTGCCGACCGAAGCGCGCCAGCTCGAAGAGTTGCGCCGTCATTTGCTCGATCTGGCTCGATCCTACGGTTACGAGCTGGTCCAGCCACCACTGGTCGAGCATCTGGATTCCCTTGCGATTGGACGCGGCAGCGATCTTGATTTGCGCACGTTCAAGCTCATTGATCAACTTTCCGGACGGACCTTGGGCTTGCGCCCAGATATGACGCCACAGGTCGCGCGCATCGATGCGCAACGCCTTGATCGCCAGGGAGTGGTTCGCCTGGCCTATTGCGGTAGCGTCTTGCACGCCCGCCCGGGTAATCTGGGTTCGACCCGTGAGCCAATCCAGGTAGGCGCCGAAATTTACGGACACCAGGGGCTCGAGGCCGATCTTGAGGTCGTCGACCTCATGTTGGCCTCCCTACGACGGGGGGGCGTGCAGACGGTTAGGGTCGATTTGTGTCACTTAGGGCTGGTTCGGGCCTTGCTCGCTCTGGACTCCCGCCTTGACGAAGAGGCGCTGTTCCCACTCTTCCAGCGTAAGGATTTGCCAGGCTTGTCGGTCGTCCTGGGCCAATTGCCTCGACTGGCTCCGGAGGTTTATTCCGCTCTGCTTGCCTTGCCAACGCTTTATGGTTCAGATCCGGCGGATGTTTTGTCGCGCGCGCGCACTGAGTTGCCCAAGGTGGCGGCTGTACAGCAGGCTTTGGATGAACTTGAGCGCTTGGTTCAGTCGCACTTGCTCGCTCGCCGTGTCGGGGCATCGTTGACCATTGACCTCGGCGATCTGCGCGGCTACCGTTACCACACAGGAATTACGTTTGCTGCCTACGTCAGCGGCCGGTCGGGATCGATCGCACGTGGTGGGCGATATGACAACATTGGTGCTGTGTTTGGTCGCGGCCGACCCGCGACTGGGTTTTCGCTGGAACTGCGCGAGCTTGCGGCACTCGCTGCGCTTGCCCAGAACGTCAAACCCAGTTCAGCGATCCGCGCTCCTTGGCAGGATGATCCCGCGCTGGCTTCGGCGATTGTTGGATTGCGCACTTCTGGTGAGATCGTCGTTCAGATGGTTGGATCGACGACCGAGCAGGAAGAGTACCGGTTTGATCGCGAGTTGGTTTTCAGCGATGGGGCGTGGGAAGTTCAGCGCCTGATCGGTCCTCCCCCTTCGAATGAGTAAATGGGTATGACGCAAAACGTCGTGGTGATCGGCACTCAGTGGGGTGACGAAGGCAAGGGCAAGATTGTCGACTGGCTCACGGAATCTGCCAAAGGCGTGGTCCGTTTTCAGGGCGGTCATAACGCCGGCCATACGCTCGTTGTGTCGGGTCGCAAGCAGGTGTTGCGGCTGATCCCATCGGGGATTCTCCGTCCCGGTGTCATCTGTTACATCGGTAACGGTGTTGTCCTGTCGCCCGGAGCGTTGTTGGGCGAGATCGACGAACTCGAGGCCGCCGGAGTCGCGGTCAGCGAGCGCCTGCGGATTGCGGATAACGTTCCGCTCATCTTGCCCTATCACGTCGCTATTGACCAGGCGCGTGAAGCCCGCCGCGGCGATGCAAAAATCGGCACGACTGGCCGCGGTATCGGCCCAGCTTATGAAGACAAGGTCGGACGACGGGCACTGCGCCTGCGGGATCTGTTCGCACCCGAACGTTTTCGGACCCGCGTGGCAGAAGCGCTCGAATTACATAATTTTGTTCTCGAGAAGTATCTTGGTTCGCCGACAATTTCGGTCGATCAGGTCTGTGATGCTGTCTTTCCGCTGACTGAACGCCTTCGTCCGATGGTGGCCGATGTGCCTGCATTACTCGCCCAGGCGATCGGGCGGGGCGATCCGCTACTGTTTGAAGGTGCGCAAGGGGCCTTGCTCGATGTCGATCATGGAACCTATCCCTTCGTGACGAGCTCCAACTGTATTGCCGGAGCTGCGTCGGCTGGCGCTGGTGTTGGCCCACAAGCCTTGTCTTACGTTCTCGGAATCACCAAGGCTTACGCCACTCGCGTCGGCTCCGGGCCGTTCCCGACCGAATTGTTCGACGAGACCGGCCAGCGTCTGGCCGAACGGGGGCATGAATTTGGCTCGGTAACGGGGCGGGCACGCCGTTGTGGCTGGTTTGATGTGCCGGCCCTAAAACGCACCATCGCGCTCAACGGCGTGACAGGTCTTTGCGTGACCAAGCTGGATGTGCTCGATGGGCTCGAAACCATTCGACTGGCGGTTGCGTACCGTCACACGCGCGCCGATGGGGTCGTTGAGCATCTCGATATGCTGCCGTTTGGCGCGGATGAAGTTGAAGCCTGCGAGGCCGTGTTCGAAGAAGTGCCGGGCTGGACTGAAACCACTGCAGGTATTCGTGACTGGAGCGAGCTACCTTTGAATGCCCGCCGTTATTTGGAGCGAATGTCCGAACTCACGGGAGCACCCATCGACCTGGTATCGACCGGACCGGATCGGGAAGACACCATTGTTTTGCGGCATCCATTTCGGCCCTGATGGAACATCTTTACTGCGAATGGCCCGACTACGACCGGCTCTGCGAGCGCCTGGCCTTGCAGGTGCACCAGTCGGGTTGGGAATTTGACGAGATTCTCTGCCTGGCGCGCGGTGGGATGCGCGTAGGGGATGTGCTCTCGCGGATCTTTCGAAAGCCACTCGGCGTCTTGTTCACCAGTTCTTATCGTGAGCAAGGCGGGACCGAGCAAGGTGCCCTTCGGATCGGCGAGCAAATTGCGGCGACCGCGGCCTTGACGGGTCCGCGTCTCTTGCTGGTCGATGATCTGGTCGACACGGGTTTGACATTCGTGGCGCTGTTACCCGAAATCAAGCGCCGCTTCCCACAGTTCACCGAGGTCCGAACCGCAGTCATCTGGCAGAAGGCCAGTTCGCAATTTCATCCTGACTATGTCGCTGAGCGCTTGGTTGGTGACCCGTGGGTGCATCAACCCTTCGAAAAATACGACCGTACCTTACCCACGGATCTGCCCAGATCTGATCTGCCCAGGTCGAACTGACGCAAGCCGCTGATTCACTCGTAGCCAGGTTCCTGCCACCACGGGAACCACGGCGGCATGTCGGCCGAGACGGTATTGGTAAAGTGTGCGGGCCGCTTTTCAAGGAATGAAACTACGCCCTCTTTGGCGTCAGCGGATGCCCCGCGCGAGAAGATGGCCCGGCTGTCCACCCGATGGGCTTCCATCGGATGCGCAGCACCCAGCATGCGCCACATCATCTGGCGGTTGAGCGCTACCGAGACCGGCGCGCAGTTCTGCGCGATCTCCAGCGCCAGGGCTCGCGCTGCGGGTAGCAACTCAGTGGCTGGCAGAACCTGGCGTACCAGCCCGCCCTCCAGTGCCTCGCTTGCGGGGAAGATCCTTCCAGTCATCGACCATTCAAGGGCCCGGCTGATACCCACGACCCGCGGCAAAAACCAGCTTGAGCAGGCCTCGGGCGTGATACCGCGCCGGTTGAACACGAAACCGATGCGCGCGTGCTCGCTGGCCAGGCGAATGTCCATTGGCAGCAGTATCGTCGCCCCGATGCCCACCGCCGGGCCGTTGATGGCCGCGATCACCGGTTTCAGGCAGTTGAAGATGCGCAAAGTGACCCGCCCACCGCCGTCGCGCACGGATTCGTCACCCCAGTCGACACTCTCGCCGGCCACGGCACGGCCGACTTCGGGGCGGTCGTTGCGGGCCGCATAGTCAAAGGTCTTGGCACCTTGCGAAAGATCGGCGCCCGCGCAGAAGGCCCTGCCGGCCCCAGTAACGATCACCGCCCGCACGGCATCGTCCGCGTCGGCGCGGTCGAAGGCCGCGATGAGCTCTTCCATCATTACGCGATTGAACGCGTTGAGCTTGTCTGGCCGGTTGAGGGTAATCGTGAGCACGCCACTGTCGAGCGTGCAGTCGAGAGTTTCGAGGTTCATGCCGTGTCTCCTATTCGCGGTAGCGACGCTACCCAGTTGACAGTATGGTCTCGGAGCAGCCGTCGCCCAGCGGTAAGCTGAATTGCTGGGCAGTTAATCAATTCGTATTGAGAGGGTTTTTGTGAAAATCAAGGCGGTGGTATTCGATGCCTACGGAACATTATTTGATGTGTACTCCATTCAGGTAATGGCCGACGAGCTTTATCCAGGCAAGGGGGTTGAGATCGCCTTGAAGTGGCGCGATAAGCAAATTGAATACACGCGACTCATTACCCTGTCCGATCCTCACAACGCGTCCGGCAGTCAGTATTTCAGGTCGTTTTGGGAGTTAACGCGCCTGTCCCTCGAATACACATTGGATCGGCTCGGACTGGACCGTGCGTCTGGAAAGGTTGAAATGCTGATGCGGCAATATGAGCACCTGCAGTCATTTCCAGAGAATCTGGGCGTGCTTCAAACAATCAAAGGCCTGGGTCTGACCACAGCCATCCTCTCGAATGGCAGCGCGGATATGCTCGCTGCCGCGGTCAAAAGTGCGGGAATGGCGGACGCGTTAGACCATGTCATCACAGTCGATCCAATTCGACTCTATAAGACGTCGCCGGAAAGCTACGCTTTGGTCCAGAAAACGATTCCGGTCAACAAGGACGAAGTACTCTTCGTTTCCAGCAATGCCTGGGATGCGTTGGGAGCCACCTGGTTTGGCTTCACAACGCATTGGGTCAATCGACAGCGACTGCCGTTCGAAGCTTTAACACCTCACCCGCATTATGCTGGTGAGGATCTTCATTCGGTCTTGGATTCCCTGGGCGTTGCAATATCAAATACGAGACACGTTGTCGTGGCATGAGCGTAGAGCTTGTTGTCGGGTCCGATGATGCGCGCCTCGGCAGTAGCCAGCTGTCGGCCGCAGTGGATGACAGTGCCGATCGCACGCAACGGCCCGGTCTTTGCGGTAGCTGCCCGCACAATGTTCACGCCCAATTCGGCTGTCGTGTAGGCGCGCCCGGCGGGCATCATCGTGTGTACAGCGCAACCAAGTGCCGAATCCAGCAGGGTTGCATACCATCCGCCATGCACGCCGCCCATCGGGTTGAAATGCTTGACCTGGGGTATCCCCTGGAAAACAGCCCGGCCCACATCGACCTCGACTAGCGAAAAGTCCAGCGTGTCAGCGATGTGCGGATAAGGAAGTTGGCCTGCAAGCATGGCTTGCATCAACTGCAGCCCAGTCATTCCCGCGGCTACTTCTCGCGAGGCGACACCCGGTTTTCCTCCGCCTCGAAGCATGGTCGCTCGAACCGCTTCAAGTTGCTGGTTCCACAGAGCTAAGGTCTCTTCAGGTGTCATTTTGAATTTGTGCTGGTTTCAAGGCGTTTAAAGGCAACCGAAAACAAAAGGCATAACCCAGCGGCCGCAATCCCGGTCATGATGGCTTCACCTTTGAAATTGGCTGGGTGCGAGATCCCATCGACTAATCCAGCTGCTAGCCCTGTCAGCGCCGCGATGACGTATTGATTGTGGAGCCACTGCGTTTGTTGGTAAAAAGATAAGAGCACCAAGACCGCACCTGCCATGCTGCCAGTGCCTAACGCTTTCTCCCAGTGGGCCAATGTGATCGCAGCAAGGTTGCCTTGCGTCATGAGCATCAGGCACGCCGGCGTTACGTCTAGGAGTCGGCGAAAAAATAGGGTGATTTTTTCTCTCATTATTTCGGTTCTCCGTTGAAATAAACCCGCTAGGTTGAGGATTCAGGCCCGCCTCAGCCTAATTTAATTGCCTCGGTGCCGGGTCGATCAGCGGGCTGAAACATCCGACGGCTTCATAACCGCGGGTCTGAAGCGCGGCCTAACCCTGCGGATGGCTGCGCTCGGTGCTGTGCGACTGGTTTCCGGGAATTCAATGCGGGATGCGGGATGCGGGTGCGATGGGTTGAGCCGGGAATCATCGCTGGAGCCTCAACGATTCGAAGGCTTTCTTGGTGCCCAGGAGAGGACTCGAACCTCCACGGCTGTTAACCGCTAGTACCTGAAACTAGTGCGTCTACCAATTCCGCCACCAGGGCAATGACGTGACCAAGAATTGCAACCTAAGTCGGCTATCCTAGGAACGTCCGCGAAAATTAAAGCTTCGCGCCAAGCCTACGAGTTTACGGTCTGGAACGCCTTTGTCAAACCGCCCCACCTCCAGTCGCCGCGCATCACCGCCGTCGGCAGTCATGCCGTCCTCGGTCCCGACCCGTGAGGCGATTCTCGCCTGCCTGCGTGAAGCCGATACCCCTCTGACCGCGCAAGAACTCGGCGAGCGGCTTTCCGTCTCCGAAGCGGCGCTGGACGTCCTCGGAAAGCGCCTTGCTGCAATGGAGCGTGACGGGCAACTGTTGCCCAACCGCAAAGGCGTTCTTTTGCTTGCGAGTAAGCTTGATTTCGTACCGGGCAGGGTTTCTGGACATCGCGATGGGTTTGGCTTTTTGATTCCCGACGATGGTGGTCCAGACATTTTTTTGACCCCCCGAGAAATGCAGAAAGCGATGCATGGCGATCGCGTCTTGGTCAAACGGACTGGGTTCGATCGTCGTGGCAAGCCCGAGGGGACAATTGTCGAGGTCACTGAGCGTGCAAACCGACGCCTGGTTGGCCGACTGCTTTCCGAACGCGGTATTACCGTTGTTGTTCCTGAAGACCAACGGATCAAGCACGACATTCTGATTCCGCCGGGCGAGCCGACTGCCGCCCAACCAGGGCAGGTGGTCACCGTCGAAATTCTCGAGCAGCCCTCGGGCTACACCCAGCCTATCGGGCGGATTGTTGAAGTCCTCGGCGAAATCGATGACCCCGGAATGGAAATCGAAATTGCGGTGCGCAAGTTCGATGTGCCGCATCAATTTCCCACCGACGTATTGGCGCTTGCCGAGAGCCTTCCAGATTCGGTTCGCACCACCGACCTCCGCGATCGAGTCGATCTGCGCGACGTCCCTCTCGTGACAATCGACGGCGACGATGCCCGCGATTTCGATGATGCCGTTTACTGCGAACCTTGCGAGATCGGGACGGGCAAGACTCGGCGTAAGTCCGGTTGGCGTCTATTAGTGGCCATCGCCGACGTCGCTCACTACGTTCGGCCTGGTGATGCGCTCGACCGTGAGGCGCTGGCGCGCTCCACCTCGGTCTATTTTCCCCGTCGGGTCATTCCGATGCTGCCGGAAAAGCTCTCCAATGGTCTCTGCTCGATCAATCCGCAGGTTGAACGCCTCGTGTTGGTCTGTGACATGGTTATCGATGATGCGGGCGTCTGTCGCGGGTATCAGTTCTATGAAGCTGTGATGCTCTCGGCCGCCCGGCTGACTTATGACGAAGTCTGGAACATTTTGTCGGGACGCGACGCTCAGGCCAGCCGCCGTCGGGCTGAACTGGTTCCCCATCTCAACAATCTTTACGCCTTGTATCGAGTCCTCTCGAAGGCGCGGATTGGTCGGGGAGCCATCGATTTCGATACGGTTGAAACCAAAATCGTGGTTGATTCAGCGGGTCGGATCGAGAAGATCGTTCCACGCACACGAAATGATGCGCACAAGTTGATTGAGGAATGCATGCTGGCGGCAAACGTCAGTGCGGCGGATTTTGTTCATCGCGGCAAACACCCCTGTCTCTATCGGGTTCATGAAGGCCCGACACCTGAAAAGCTCGCCACCCTGCGCGAATTTCTGCGAAATCTCGGATTGTCACTGGGTGTATCCGGCGAGCCAGAGCCGGGTGATTACGCGCGCCTGACAGAGAAGATCCGAGACCGCCCGGACGCGTCTCTCCTGCAGACCATGTTGTTGCGATCAATGCAGCAGGCGATTTATTCGCCTGATAACGCTGGGCACTTTGGGCTGGCCTATGCCGCCTATGCGCATTTCACATCCCCGATCCGACGCTATCCTGACCTGGTGACTCACCGCGCAATCAAAGCACTGATCCGTGGTGAGCGCCATGAACCCTTCATTGCCCAGGACAGCGATTCCTTGCTGCCACTCTCGCGTGGACGCCGAAGCTCCGAAAGCGCGATGAAGGCCAAGCGGGAGGCCGTTGCATTGGACGTACCCGGAAGTTCTGCTCGACCCGACCGGCCAGCCGTGACCGATCGCTGGCAACGTCTTGGGTTGATCTGCTCAGCCAACGAGCGACGCGCCGATGACGCTTCCCGAGACGTTGAGGCCTGGCTCAAGAGTCAGTACATGCGCAATCATGTTGGCGAGCAGTTTTCTGGTCGAATCACTGGCGTCGCGACTTTTGGTGTTTTTGTGACCCTCGACTCCATGTATGTCGAGGGTTTGGTTCATGTTTCGGAACTTGGGACGGATTATTTTCAATATAGTGAAACGTCCCATGAACTCCGTGGTGAGCGAACGGGCGTGCGCTATCGGCTGACCGATCCGATCGAGGTTCAGGTCGCGCGGGTGGATCTTGAAGCTCGCCGGATAGAATTTCGGTTGGTCCCCAAAAAAGAGACGACGAGGTCAGTGATCGAGAGCGCGACATCACGTCCGCTGCGCGATGGCGCTGCGAAGTCTCTGGATGTTCCGCCGGAGCGTGTCGCAAAGCGAGCGGTCAAACGGGTCAAGGGAAAGCCCGCGGCTGTCGCGAAGGTCCAGGCCGAGCGAAGGGTGGCTGCTTCGGGTGAGCGCAAGGCGCGGCGTAACGCGCGCAGGTCAAAGTGACAAAGACTTTTCTTCTGATGGCATGATCAGGTACGGATGCTGATTTACGGATTTCATTCGGTCGGTTCTCGATTGCGTCGGGATCCGGCTGGTGTAAGCGAGCTCTATGTGGATGCTCGGCGAGACGACGGGCGAATTCGCGACCTCATTACGCTGGCTGCCTCTGTTGGGGTAGCCGCTCGCCCGGTGCCGGCCGCTAGGCTGGACACCTTGTGTCCCGACGGGCGACATCAGGGCGTTGTTGCGATGGCCAGCGCGCCCGAACCCGTTACCGACCTTGATGCGTTGCTCGACGGGTTGCAGGGCCCAGCGCTACTTCTGTTGTTGGATGGGGTCACCGACCCCCGAAATCTTGGCGCCTGTTTGAGAGTTGCAGATGGGGCGGGTGCTCACGCAGTTATTGCACCCAAAGACAGGGCCTGTTCTCTCACCGATGTGGCTGTCCGTACCGCAGCAGGTGCCGCCGAAAACGTCCCCTATGTCATGGTGACCAACCTTGCTCGGACCGTCGTTGAGCTTCAGGATCGCGACATTCGGGTGATCGGAACAGCCGACCAGTCTGAGGTAAATTTGTGGGAAGTGGAACTGACGCCCGCAACCGCATGGGTTTTGGGTGCGGAGGGGTCGGGGCTTCGGCGGTTGGTGCGTGATCGATGTGATGAGGTGGTGTCGATCCCGATGGCGGGTCAGGTTGAGAGTCTGAACGTGGCGGTTGCATCGGGCATTGTCCTTTACGAGTCATTTCGACGGCGCTCAGTTCAGGCGCCTTAGCCTCAGCCTCAGCCTCAGCCTCAGCCTCAGGCTCAGCCTCAGCCTCAGGCTTAGTTCAGGCGTCGCAGTTCAACGGGCGGTACCTGCATCAAACGGCGGTACTTGGTGACCGTTCGTCGGGCGACCTGAATGCCCTGTGACGCTAGCTGGTCAGCCAGACGGACGTCAGATAGTGGTGCTGCGTGGTCTTCGGCGGTAATCATTTCGCGAAGTAGCGCCCGAATGGCGGTGGCTGAGCAGGTCCCACCGGTATCGGTATCGAGTTCACGGGAAAAGAAATGGCGGAACTCGAACATACCGCGAGGGGTCGACATGTATTTGTTGCCGGTAGCCCGCGAGATCGTTGATTCGTGGAGGTCGAGTTCGATCGCAATGTGACGCAGTCCAAGCGGTTTCATGGCAACGTCGCCATAGTCGAAGAAATTCTTTTGGCGCGCGACGATGGTCTCTGCGACACGAAGAATCGTGGCGAATCGTTGTTCGGTATTGCGTACCAACCATCGAGCTTCCTGAAGTTGCTGGCCGAGTTGTGCGTGACTGGCGTCGCGTGCCCGACGAAAAATTTCCGCATAACGCCGGTTGACACGGATAGTCGGTAGAACCGCGGGATTAATGGTGGCCACCCATTGCTGGCGATGACGTCTGACGATCACGTCGGGAACCACATAGCGGGCATCGGCTTTGGAAAAAGCGGCACCGGGGCGGGGGTTCAAGCGGCGTATCTTGGCGTGCGCCGAACGCAGGGCAGGTTCATTGCAACCGACAGCTTGTTGGAGCCGCGCGAATTCACGACGGGCAAGCGCGCCCAAGTGGTGAAGAGCGATCGTGAGTGCGATTTCGCGTTCCGGACTGGGCGGTTGCTCACGAAGTTGTATTGCCAGACACTCGGAGAGGTCCCGGGCACCGACGCCTGCTGGGTCCATGTTTTGGATCAATTTGAGGGGGGTAAGGAACTCCTCGGGCTCAGTTTGAGGCGTGAGTGTGGAGACCTGCGCGAGTTCCTCCAGGGACTGCCGAAGGTAACCGTCTTCGTCGAGCGCTTCGATGATCAGGCCAGCCATTTCGAGGTCCCGGGAATTTAGCCTGACGCTCAGCAGCTGCTGCTGCAAGTGATCGCGCAGCGAGGTCGTTGTTTCGGCCCAATCGGTCCAGTCGCTTTCTTCTGAATCCTGACCGTTACCGGACCGTTCGGACTGGACATCGAAATCGAAGCGCTCTTCGAGGCCTTCCCCGGCACTTGGGATCATTTCGACATTGTCATCAGGGCCCTCGGTGGACGCATCGAGTGGAGTCGCTGAACGATCGGATTCTTCGGCGTCAGCCCCCGGTGCCGGATCGCCATGGGGGTCATCTTCTTCGAGAAATGGATTGCTCCCGATGGCCTGCTGGAGTGCCTGCTCGAATTCCATTGCGGAGAGTTGCAGGAGTTTGACCGACTGTTGCAGTCGAGGTGTGAGGGCCAGTTGTTGACGGGCCCGTAAGTCCATTCCAATCATGCCCATAAGGGGTCTCCGTCGGTTGCGCGAAGAGCACTAGAGCAACTGTCGTTCCTGGCTGCGCTTAATTCGAATGTCAACTTCGTCACGCTCCAACAGGGGGTTGCTGACCGATCATGTCGAGCTTCTAGTTGAACACTCGTGCCGACGGGGAGCCCCGCGACGCATTCACCAAAAGGATCCCGATGGCCCATGCGTTGGTTGTTGACGCAGATCTCGAGATTCAACGTTGTCTGTCCGAAATCGTTCGCGGCGAGGGCATGACGCTTAGCCTCGCAGATTCGGTTCGGAAGGGCCGTATCGAAATTGGCCGACATCGACCCAACATTGCATTCATTAATCAAAGCCTTCCCGATGGGGAGGGGCTCACGTTGATTTCTGATCTTCCCGGCCGAGAACAGACGGCTACGGTCTTGATGGCTGCCAAACCATCGGTAGAGACCGCTTTATTGGCTTTGCGGGCCGGTGTGTTCGATTTTTTGCCCTTGCCGCTCGAGCTGAAGCGGGTGCACCAGGCGCTGGCTTCGGTGGGCGTGTCCCCCGAAGCTGCGCCGCTGGGGGCTGGCATTGGCACCGATTGCTCGGCCGAACCTGGTTGGTTCGGTAGCTTGTTGGGTCGATGTCCAGCCATGACGGCTCTGTATGACCAGCTGGCGAGGGTCGCGCCGACCTCGGCGACCGTGTTGTTAGTCGGCGAGAGCGGCACCGGAAAAGAACTCGCTGCCCAAACCATTCACCGTTTGAGCCGTCGTTCTCGGCAGCCATTTTTCCCGCTTAACTGTGGAGCCGTTTCAGCACAATTGATCGAAAGTGAGCTTTTTGGCCACGAGCGGGGCAGTTTTACAGGCGCCGATCGTCAACACAAGGGCTTCTTTGAACGCGCGGATGGCGGCACCATTTTTTTGGATGAGGTCACCGAGATGCCGCTCGAGCTGCAGGTCAAGCTGCTTAGGGTTCTCGAAACTGGTGCATTTACCCGGGTTGGCAGTGTCCAACCCATTCAGACGAATGTGCGACTGATTTCGGCCACTAACCGAATCCCCGAGCAGGCCGTCCAAGCTGGCAAGCTTCGGGAGGATTTGTACCATCGTTTGAATGCATTTCCGGTTCGGTTGCCGCCACTTCGCGAGCGCGTTGAGGATATCGAACTTCTTGCGTCGTATTTTCTTTTGGAGCTCAATCGAAGCGAGGGCGCGCAAAAACGGTTTGGAGATTCAGTTCTCGCTCGTTGGAAGGTCGCTTCCTGGCCAGGCAATGTTCGGCAATTGAAAAACGCGGTTCAAAGGGCCTTCATCCTGGCGGATCAGTTTCTGACTGCGGAGGAACTCCCGATCGACGACGAGACGGGCACCGAACAATCTGCGTTACACCAAGAGCCGAGGGTCGGGAGTTCTCTCGGGCTTCCGCCAGGAGGCGGTTTTTCGAACGACCGGCGAGGCGTTGTCATCCGTATCGGAACGTCGATTGATTCGGCTCAACGTCAGTTGGCGCTTGCTACCTTGGTCCAGTGTGCTTGGGTTGAGGATCGCGCGGCAGCCATGCTGGGGATTTCCCTCGAGCATCTCGCCAAACTGGCCGGCGATAGTCGTCTGAATCAGCCGAATCGATAGTCCTTGCGGGGAACGCCACTTGCTCCCGATGGGTTTGAGCAATCCGCTTTTACGAGATCCTATCCATGGAAACCAACACCCCGCACGCGTCCGCCAAACTACTTGTGCCCGCCGAAGGCCCTCCCGAGCATGCCAATGGCTCCGCTCAGGCTAGGAAACACCGCGCGCACCGCACGGTCAATCGCCTGGCGACGGTTGTGCACGAGGCCGCCGATCAAGTTGTTGCTCGTGGTGAGGCTTGGCAAGCCATACAAGACCGACTCGTGGCTCAAACTCGCGAGCGGGTTCGCCAGCGCCCCTTGGCGATTGTCGGCATTGCAATCGCAGTGGGTTTTCTGATGAGCCGGCTGATGCGGTAGTTTGTGTTGCGGTCGTTTGATGCGATCGTTTCACGAGGCAGTTGAATGCTCGTGTTGTTGTAACGTCGTTGCAGAACACCATCCGCTGGTTGTGCGGTTTGCTTTAAGAGCGCCATTTTCTCGCAGGGCTTGGTAGACTCCGTAATCCGGATAGATGACCAGAGCGGTGAATACCCTCTTCATCTGGGCATGGAAACCTCGATTGGGACCATTGTTTGGTCCTCAGTCTGAGTTTCGTGCCCTTTCACGATGGTGTTGCGTTTCACGGGCGTAATCGCTGAGCGATTCCAGCCCTGCAACGGCTCACCATTGGCTTTGGCCTCCCCGCTCGAGCCTCCTTAAGTTGATTTCCGGTGCCTTGTTGCGCGGTTGACCGGAGAACTACATGGACGTGTTGTTGGGGTTGATGAGAATCATTGATCGGGTAACCGACCGTTTCGCAAGCATCGCGATGTGGGCGATGGGCGCGTCTTGTTTTATCAGCGCCCTGAACGCAGTGGTGCGATATGGCTTCAATTACAGCTCCAATGCGTACCTAGAGATTCAGTGGTATTTGTTTGCTGCGTGCGTAATGCTCGGGGCTTCGCAGGTGCTCCGTGTCAATGAACACGTCCGCGTTGACGTGTTTTATGGCCAGTACTCCGGTCGGGTTCAGGCCTGGATTGATCTCCTCGGGCTCCTTTTTTTCATGCTGCCATCGATGGCCGTCATGATCTATTTTGCACTACCGCTTTTTTTAAAGATGTACGCAAGTGGCGAGGTTTCGAGCAATGCGGGTGGCCTGATCCGCTGGCCAGCGATGTTGATGCTGCCACTCGGCTTTAGTCTGTTGTTCGCCCAAGGCATCTCTGAGGCTATCAAGAGAATGGCCTGGTTGATGAACCGGTACGAGTCAGAGTTTCACTACGAGAGGCCCCTCCAATGACGATGGATATCTTTGCCCCGTTGATGTTTGCGGGGCTCGTCGTTACCTTGCTAATTGGGTTTCCGGTCTCCTTTTCATTGACGGCGCTTGGGCTCGGTTGCGGGTTTTTTGCGGTTCACATGGGGTGGTTTCCGGCCTCCTTCATGACCGCGCTGCCCCTGAACGTTTTCGGCATTTTGTCGAATGAGTTGTTGTTGGCCATTCCTTTTTTCACGCTGATGGGGACCATCCTTGAGCGCTGTGGTCTGGCTGAAGACATGCTGGACTCGATGGGGCAGTTGTTTGGTCCAGTCCGAGGCGGCCTTGGCTACTCGGTCATCATCGTTGGATTCATTCTCGGAGCAATTACGGGTACTGTCGCCGGCCAGGTGATCGCCATGGCCATGATTTCTTTGCCCGTGATGATGCGTTGGGGCTACAACATGCGCTACGCCACAGGTGTTCTGGCGGCGTCTGGGACGATCACCCAGTTAGTTCCGCCGTCGCTGGTTCTGATCGTGTTGGCCGACCAGCTTGGAAAGCCGGTTGGCGATATGTACAAGGGGGCTTGGGGGCCGTCGATCCTGCAGGTACTCTTGTTCGCGCTTTACACCTTTCTGTTATCGAGGATCCTCCCCTCGCACGTGCCTGGCGTGCCTAAGGAAGCACGCACGCTCGACGGTTGGGCCCTTTGGATGAAATGCCTGCGCGGCATTGTTCCGTCTGCTGTCCTGATCATTACCGTCCTCGGTAGCATGGGGGGCCTGCCCGGTCTTGATACGGCCGTTGCGACTCCAACCGAGGCTGGTGCGATGGGAGCCGCCGGCGCGTTTATTCTCGCAGCGATCCATAACCGGTTGAGTTTTGACCTGTTTAAGCAGGCCCTACTCAACACCATGCGGATTACCGCAATGGTGGTTTTCATTCTGGTCGGCTCGCGGGTCTTTTCGCTTGTTTTCCAGGGTGTTGATGGTGGCATCTGGATCGAGCATCTCTTATCCGGGCTGCCTGGCGGTCAGTTGGGTTTCCTGATTGTCGTTAATATTTTTATTTTCTTCCTGGCGTTCTTTCTCGATTTCTTTGAGATCGCGTTCATCATCATTCCGTTTCTCGCGCCTGTCGCCGCCAAACTCGGGATCGATCTTGTCTGGTTCGGCGTGATGATTTGCGTGAATATGCAAACCAGCTTCATGCATCCGCCGTTCGGCTTCGCCTTGTTCTATCTTCGCGGTATCTCCGACACGCTGCACCGTAATGGCTCCCTACCTCGCAAGGTGGAATCAAGAGACATTTACCTCGGAGCGATCCCTTTCATCGTTATTCAGTTGCTGCTCGTGGGTGTGGTGATTTTCTTCCCGCAGACTGTGACGGTGTTCCTGGATAAAGAAAAGGTACTCGATCTTGATAAAGCGATCGAGCAGTTGCAGGATATTCAAAATAAACCAGAGGAAACGAGTAACTCGAATTCCTCAAATGTCTTGAGCGATCCGCTCAGTCCTCCTGGAGCCTCCGGTGATTCGGCTGGCAATCCGTCAGGAAATGCGTCGGCTGATAAGCCAGGGGATTCGTCAGCCGACGATGCGATGGAAGCCCTGCGTCGATCGATCGAGCAGGATAAGCTCAAAAAGTAGAGTGATAAAAAACGCGCCAGCGGATTTAACTCCGATGGCGCGTTGATTGAGCGCGCTATTTACTAAGCGCGCTATTCACCCCAGTTCTTTACAGTCGAGCCGCTTGCATGAAGTCGTCATTCGCAGCTTCGGTCAGGCGGAACCATAGGTTTGAGTCGCGGCGGAAGTTCGAAAGATCAGTGTAGATCTTCTTCCAGTTCGGGTTGGTATCAGACAATTCGCTGTACAGACCCATCGCCTCTTTAAAGGCAGCGTCCATCATGTCTTTCGGGAACTTGTAAAGCTTGGTGCCACCAGCCACCAGACGCTTCAGCGCGGCCGGATTGCGGGAGTCATACTTCGCCAGCATGTCGGTGTGTGCGTAGGCAGCGGCGTTTTCAATGATTGCCCGATATTCTGGCGACAAGGCCTCGTAAGCTTTGATGTTGACGTGCAGGTCGATATTGGGACCTGGCTCCCACCAGCCCGGGTATGCGTAGAGAGGGGCCACTTTGTGCAGGCCAAGGCGCTCGTCATCGTAAGGGCCCACCCACTCGGCGGCATCGACAGTCCCTTTTTCGAGGGCTGAATAGATTTCACCGCCCGGGAGATTTACAGCGATACCACCAAGCCGCTCCCAAACTTTTCCTGGAAAACCCCCGGTACGGAACTTCACGCCCTTGACGTCTGCCAACGACTTGATTTCCTTACGCCACCACCCGCCCATTTGCGAGCCGGTATTCCCCATCGGGAACATCATGATGTTGTATTGCCGGAAAAATTCGCGCATGAGCGTCAGACCGTTGCCCTCGTAAAGCCAAGCAGTCATTTGACGCGCATTGAGGCCAAACGGGATGGTGCAACCCAGAGCAAAGACCGGATCTTTGCCAAAGTAGTAGTAACTAGCCGTTCCTGCGCACTCAACCGTACCTTGCTGGACGGCGTCAATCGTCCCGAATGCCGGAACGATCTCGCCCGCTGCGTGGGTCGAGATGACGAATTTCCCGCCGGTCATTTCGCTGACCTTTTTTGAGAACACGTCGGCCACGCCAAACAGGGTGTCGAGTGGCTTTGGAAAACTCGAAGTCATGCGCCACCGGATTTGTGCCTGGGCGCCGACAATGCCGGGAGCAACACCGGTCGCGAGGATCCCTGCGAGACCCGTGTTTTTGATGATTTGACGTCGATCCATCACGAACTTCCTTTAACTCAAAGATGAAGATTTCAGCGAACTTCTTATCCAGATTGTAGAGGGTTTGTCGGTGCGTTCGGCTCGCGCCTGACGGTTTGCAGGGATTTTTGGGACCCGTGTTTACCCTTGGTTTTAGACTGTTTTAAAGGGTTTGGCAGGTGATTCAGCCGGCCTCGGTCAATCGGATACGCGCTTTAGCAATCGCCGCCCGGACTTGAGTGGGCGCTGTTCCGCCGAGGTGCTGACGAGAATGGATCGATCCTTCGAGGGCAAGGACCACAAAAACATCCGCGCTGATTGCATGCGCGACCTTCGGTGCGAACTGGCGAATTTCATCGAGTTGAAGGTCGGTGAGATCCCGGCCCGAATCGACCGCGGCACGCACGGCCAAAGCCACTGCCTCATGGGCTTCCCGAAAGGGGAGTCCGAGCCGGACCAGATAATCAGCAAGGTCGGTCGCCGTCGAATATCCCCTGGTGGCCGCTTCGCGCATACGGGCCGCATGGACCGATATCCCCGGAACCAGTTCAGCGAAAATCGCGAGGGTGTCGATCACGGTGTCCGCAGCATCGAACAAGGGCTCCTTGTCTTCCTGATTGTCCTTGTTATATGCAAGCGGTTGCCCCTTCATCAGGGTGAGAAGACTAACCAGACTGCCGGTGACCCGACCGGTTTTACCCCGCGCGAGCTCTGGCACATCCGGGTTTTTCTTCTGCGGCATGATTGAACTGCCGGTGCAGAATCGGTCAGCCAGTTCAATGAAACCAAAGGCTGGGCTCGACCAGAGTACGAGTTCTTCGCTGAACCGCGACACATGGGTCATGATTAGCGCGGCATTGGCACAGAATTCGATTGCAAAATCGCGGTCGCTGACGGCATCAAGCGAGTTTTCGCAAACTTCTTCAAATCCAAGAAGGTTGGCAACCAGTTGGCGGTCAATCGGATAAGGGGTTCCGGCTAGGGCCGCTGCGCCGAGAGGAAGGCGATTAACCCGTTTGCGGCAGTCATGCATCCGTTCGGCGTCTCGACGCAATTGCTCGACATAGGCCATCAGATGGTGGCCAAAAGTCACGGGTTGAGCGACCTGCAGGTGGGTAAATCCGGGCATGACGGTATCGACATGCTGCTCGGCCAAATCGATCAGGGCACTTTGTAGCTGAACGAGCCAGTGCTGGGTCTCATCAATGCGCTCGCGCAACCAAAGTCGGAGGTCGGTGGCGACTTGGTCATTACGAGAACGACCCGTATGGAGGCGCTTACCGGCATCGCCAACCAAAGCGGTCAAACGGGCTTCGATATTGAGATGGACGTCCTCTAGGTCAATCGACCACCTAAACTGCCCGCTGGCGATCTCCTCTTGGATCAGGGCCATTCCGCGCTGAATATCTGCCAGATCACCGCTGGTCAGAATTCCGCACGAATGCAGCATGCTGGCGTGTGCGAGTGACCCCGCAATGTCTTGTAGGGCGAGACGCTGGTCAAATCGGACCGAGGCGGTGTAACGCTTCACGCGCTCGGTGATGGGCTCCGAAAAACGTCCCGACCAAGCGTCGGCTTTGTGCGAAAGTTGGTCTGTCATAGAGGCTCCTGAACGGATGATATAGGGCAACTCCCGGTGCAGCCCATTGTTCTCGCGCGCCCACGACCGATTTGAAACACCCAAGCCGCCTGAGCGCCGGCAGCCATCTCAGTCTGGACTCCTCGCAAGCGCGGCATTCTCTAACCACTCAGCGCCAAACCGAAGCCAGTCCAGCGCCACCCATCCGCTTCGTCGCCTTGTGGATGGCGCTGAGGCGACGGTATTACCAGATTGCTGCAATCCCGGGGTGGCGCTTCGTGTAGTCCTTTTGCTGTTGGCCGGCATCGCGATAAGCGCCTTGTTGGTTGCCGAACATCTGGCCGCATGGTCGTCGCTACTGGTCGCAAACTTAAGCCTTGCCGCGGTCACCGCAGGCGGCGCATTGACATCTCTTTGCTTTTTGCGTCCCTTCGTCGTCGGTCGATCCCGAGTGCTTCAGTGGTCAGTTGGGCTCGGGGTTCCAGCGGCTTTTATGGGGCTGGCTGGCGCTGTGTCGATTTTTCTTGGCGCGGTGACGCCCCATGAACCCAAGCTTTGGATCGGTCTTCGCATGCTGGCCAGCGTTGCGGCGAGTTTCGCCATCCTGAACCACTTTCAGTTGCGGGCTAGGGCTTACTCCCCCTCGTTGTCTGAGGCTCGGTTGATCGCGTTGCAGGCCAGGATCAGACCGCACTTTTTGTTCAATAGTCTCAACACGGTGCTTGGCCTGCTGCGTTCAGATCCGCAACAGGCGGAGTCCACGTTGCAGGATCTGGCTGAGTTGTTCCGGGTCTTCATGCGCGACACCCGCGAGCTCGTGCCCTTATCCGCAGAAATCGAAACCTGCCGCCAATACCTCGCGATCGAAACCCTGCGGCTCAATCCCCGTCTTCAAGTCCGGTGGGCTTTGGCTGACCTCCCCATGGATGCCCTGGTGCCTTCCTTGCTGATTCAACCGTTGATCGAGAACGCGGTACATCATGGGATTGAACCCTTGGCGGTCGCGGGTCAGATCGAAATTTCTGGGCGCTTGATGGGTAATCGGATTCGCCTCGAAATCATCAACCCTTTGCCATCAAAAGGCTTGGGTTCGGGGCGAATGGGTAACCAGATGGCGCTGTCCAACGTGCGAGAACGATTAATGCTGCTGTTCGACATGGAAGCTGAACTCCGGATGGACACCCAAGGGGATCGGTTCCGCCTCACGCTTGATTTTCCCTACCGATCCGAACGCCGGGGGCGCCATGACTGAAACCAGTATTTTGATTGTTGATGATGAAGAGCCGGCGTGCCGACGCCTTCGTGAACTCCTTGCAGACTTGGGCGATGAATTCCCTCATCGCATCGTGGGTGAAGCGGGAAACGCATCGGACGCGTTGGCATTGATTGATTCACAGCGGCCAGGCATCGTCTTGCTCGACGTGCAAATGCCGGGGATGTCAGGCCTTGAACTCGCGCGCCATATGTCCGCACGTGTGCATGCCGAACCCGATCGTAGCCAGCCCCTCGTGGTGTTCGTGACGGCACATGACGAATTTGCCGTCGAGGCGTTCGAACTAAACGCGGTTGATTACCTCCTAAAGCCAGTGCGAGCTCAGCGCCTACTGGCTGCGCTCCGTCGAGCGCTCACCATTCGTCCCGCCGAGCACTGGCAGGCGATCGATCAATTGGCTCGCGCGACGCTCACCCGTCGCCGGCACCTCTCGGTGCATGAGCGTGGACGGGTGATTTTGGTGCCCGTTGAGCAGGTGATTTATCTCAAGGCCGAACTGAAATACATCACGGTCCGTACGGTCGAGCGTGAATACCTGATTGAGGAATCTCTCACCGCGCTCGAGGAAGAGTTCGGAGAACGCTTCGTTCGGATTCATCGCAATGCGCTGGTCGCCCGAGACTCCATTGGCGGGTTTGAGCGGGTAGCTCAGGTTGAGAGCGAGGGGGGGGATCCGTATTGGCAGGTCGTCTTACGCGAAATCACTGAGCGGCTACCGGTCTCGCGTCGGCAATGGTCTATGGTCAAGGGGCTGGTGTCCTAGATCCCCGCGGCCGGGGGGCGGTGTAACATCGGGGCCCTTTGAACAAGAAGGGGATCGTGGTGCTGGAGTCTTCCACGAAGCGTGTCGTCATTGCCACCCGCGAGAGTCGGCTGGCGCTTTGGCAGGCCGAACATGTTCGGTCGTTGTTGTCGGTTGGTTTGCCTGATGGGGCCGTCACCTTGCTCGGGATGACGACTCAAGGCGACCAGATTCTTGATCGTGCGCTGCACGAGGTCGGTGGCAAGGGCCTGTTCACCAAGGAACTTGAGACGGCGTTGATGGATGGGCGCGCCGATCTTGCGGTGCACTCCCTTAAGGATGTTCCGATGCAGTTGCCCGAGGGCTTCTCGCTGGCTGCGATCTTGCCCCGTGAGGATCCGCGAGACGCCTTCGTTTCGCCCGTTTATGCGTCGTTTGAGGCCTTGCCTGCCGGTGCAAGAATTGGGACGTCGAGCTTGCGTCGCGCCTCTTTGCTGCGAGCCCGGTTTCCGCACTGTGAAGTTCTCCCGCTCCGCGGGAACCTCGACACTCGGCTGGCCAAGCTCGATCGGGGTGAGTTTGACGCGATTGTGCTGGCGGCTGCGGGGTTAAAGCGCCTGGGTCTTGCCGACCGAATTCGCGCTGTTATTCCGCCGGTCGACAGCCTGCCGGCGCCGGGCCAGGGGGCTTTGGGGATCGAAATTCGGTCGGATCGCGAGGATATGGCTGCGATGCTATCGACGCTTGAAGACCGCGATACCCGATTGGCGGTTACCGCTGAACGCGCGGTTTCGCGGGCCTTGGGCGGGAGTTGCCGGGTTCCACTGGCTGCCTTCGCGACTCGAGAGGCGTTGGGCGGGTTGCGTCTAGAAGCCTTGGTCGCGTCGATCAACGGGGCAAGGATTGCCCGCGTGGTGCTTGAGACGAGCGAGGAGACCTTGGCGGCGGCGGAAGCGCTCGGCGAGCAGGCCGCGCTTGCATTACGCGACCAGGGCGCCGAGGCGATTTTGGCGTCCTGAGCGCGAGTGCTGGGTTGATGACTTCCAGCGACCGGTTCGTCCTATTGACTCAGCCGGCGCCGAGAGTGGTCACCATCGCTGCCGGTTTGTCGCGACAAGGCTACGAGCCCCTGGTGCTTCCGTTTTCGACTCTCGAGACCGCCCCTTTTGTCGACGCCGTCGCGGTGGTTCGATCGCGGATTTTTTGTTCGCGTGATCGCGCCGCTCCAGAGGAGCCGACTTGGGATCTTGTTGTTTTCGTGAGTCCAAGTGCAGTCGTGGCTTTTCAGGGCGAGGCTCCATCGTCCGATCTGAGTCAATGGTCTGACGCCATTGCAGTGGCTACGGTGGGACCTGGGACCCTCGACGCCTTGACGACCGGAGGTTTAACACCGTCGGTACGCCGATTGGCTCCAAAGCAATCCCCCTGGGACGCTCGTTCATTGCTGGACTCAATTCTGGAGGAGGGCGTCAGACCCCGTCGGGTCCTGGTTATTGGAGGGTCGACGAGCGGGACCGATTGGGCAGCAGAATTTCTGGCAATGGGTATCTTGTGTGAATATCTGACGGCTTATCGCAATCATTTTTGCGAGCCCGACAGTGCAGCCGTCGAGCGTTTGTATGCACTCTGTCAGGAACAGGCTGCCTGGGTTGGAGTGGTAACCCAAGCACCAACGGCTGCCGCCCTGAATCGTCTTGCATCGGACTGGCCGATCAAGGTGCGGCGGTGGATGCATGCGCAGCCTTTTCTCACGATTCATCCCCGTATCGAGCAATCGTTGATCGATGCGGGTTTTCATTCGACTCAGCGAATCGCGCCGGGGGCGTCCGCTCTGCACGCCGCGTTATCATCGAACCTGTGGTCAACCCCCCGAAAATCCCCCTGACTGAAGGCAGTGCTGCGCCCGCAATGGCGGGGCCGGATGGACTCGCCGCCGCCTCTACGGCGGAAGCCAGACTCGAGTCGGTGGTCATGCTTGAAGAACCGCCCCGGCCAAATCTTTGGCGCTGGCGTTGGTCCCTGCCGGCGATTGACCGGCCACTCCTGCTTTCGGCGATTGCGGTTGCCTTGACTCTGCTCGGTGGATGGTGGGTTGCGAAGCGTGCAGAGGTCGTTGAGCGCGAGGTGGTGCGTCGATTGCAGGGGGCGGAAAGGAATCTCGCAGATACGGGTTCACAGTTGCGGCAGGCCACGGACGCGCTGCGCGATTCTCAAAATCGGCTTGCGGCACTTGAGGCCAAACTGAGTGATTCGGTGGCGCAGCAGGCGCAACTCGAACGGCTTTATCAGGAACTGGCGCAATCACGTAACGATGCGGTGTTGGCCGAGGTGGAGTCAACAATGGTGTCGGCGTCTCAACAATTGCAATTGGGCGGGAATGTGCGCGCGGCGCTGCTTGCACTTCAGGAGGCGGACGCGAGGCTCGACCGAATCCGACTACCCCCGCAATCGCCGATCCGGCGGGCTGTGGCGGCCGATCTGGTGCTATTGCGGCAAGCTGAGGCGGTGGATGTGGGCGCGCTTGCGGCAAAACTCGAAACGATCTCTGAGGGCATCGACAAGATGCCCTTGTTATCGGAGCCTCGGGTGCCGGGCAAGCCCGATGGCCGAGCGAGCCCTCAGGTGAAGAAGCCTACGGCAACAATCGCTGAAGCGTCGGGATCGGCGTCGGGATCGCCGTTGGAATCAGCGTCGGATAGCCGGCTTAGCCCAGCCCGGATCGCTGCATTACTTGGCCTGGGGCCTGAGGGATGGACGAGGCGTCTTGCCGATTGGTCGCTCGTTTTTCAGGAACTTGGCCATTGGGTGCGCGTGCGCCGAATTGACCGGCCAGATGCGATGTTGCTAGCGCCCGAGCAGGCCTGGTTTGTCCGCGAAAATCTCAAGCTGCGACTTGCCCAGGCCCGTTGGGCGTTATTGACCCGAAACGATGTTGTTCTCCGCTTTGATCTCGAGCAGGCTGCTGAAACGCTCGAGCACTGGTTTGACCGCGACCAGGGTTTGGTTGCGCAGGCCATCCTGACCCTGGGTCAGATTCGTTCGGTCAGCAGTAACGTCCCGTTGCCCTCGATTCATCAGAGTCTCTCCGCGATCCGATTGGTGCGGGCTGCCCGCGAGCCAGGCTAGGTTCGCGATGCGTTGGTTAATCTGGTCGATGTTGCTTTTCGCAGTCGCGGTGGCGGTGGCCCTACTCGCGCGCGTCAATATCGGCAACGTGTCGATTCTCTGGCCGCCTTATCGGGTCGATGCTTCGGTCAATCTGGTTGCCCTTATCCTGACCGTGGGATTTGTGTTTTTTCACCTGTTCCTGATCGGAATTCGGCGTGCGCTGGAGTTGCCCGGTCGAGTACGCGAGTACCGAGAACGCCGCCGCGCACAGTTAGCAACCAATGCCCTGCGCGATGCGGTATTGGCATTTTTTGAGGGACGATTCGGTCGTAGCGAGCGCATGGCGCAGACGGCTCAAGAGGTTCCGGCATTGGCTGGGACAGCGGCATTAGTTGCGGCACGCGCGGCGCATCGTCTGCAGGAATTTAGTCGCCGTGATGCCTGGCTGAATCGGGTCTCCGACGATGCCAGTTTGCAGCAGGCCCTGCTGATGACCCGCGCTGAGTTGGCGGTGGAGGAACGTCGGGCCGAGTCCGCGATCGAGGCACTGACTGCGATGCAAGCGGGTGGTGCGCGGCATCTCTACGCTCAACGCGTGGCGTTGCGGGCGTATGAGCAGGCCGGAAATTGGTCGGCAGTGTTGCGAACCCTGCGTTCGTTGGACAAGCGCGATGCGCTGCATCCGACGGTGTCTATGCGGTTACGGATTACGGCCCATACCTCGGTGTTTGACGCCGCCACCGACGATCTGGCTTTGGTGCGTCGACTCTGGAATGACGTCGCTGAACGAGATCGACAGGTCACACCGATTGCGGATGCGGCCGCCCGCGCATTTGCTCGGGCAGGGGACCGGGATGCCGCTTGCCGGATTATTGAAGCGGTACTTGAACAGGAATGGTCGTCCCGCCTCGGGGCTCAATATGCGCGGATCGAAGGGGTGGCGCCGCGCGATCGCTTGGCACGCGCCGAGCAATGGCGGGCGCGTTATCCAACCGAGAGCGGCTTACTCCTGCTTCTTGGTGAACTTTGTCTTCTTGAAAAGTTGTGGGGTAAAGCGCGCGAATATCTGACGCAAGCGTTACGCTTCGCCCCGGGGTCAGCGTCAATCCATGGGGCGTTGGCCCGCCTGCATGAGGCCTTGGGCGAGGCGGCGCTGGCCGCGGAACACTGGCGCGCGAGTGCGATAGCAAGCGCTGAATCGGCGTCTGGGAGCAGGGGTGTTGGCTTGAGTATGTCGTCTCCAATCGGCGCACCGGTGGTGGCGCCGGGGTCGACGCCTGACGACTTGTTATCATCTCGCGCTTGAAATCTATCGCCGTATCGGAGTACCGCATGAATCTTGATCGAGTCGGGGCAGGGCATCGAGCCCCTGAGCACTTCAACGTGATTATTGAAATCCCGATGAATTCAGATCCGATCAAGTACGAGGTCGATAAAGAGACCGGTGCGATTTTTGTCGACCGCTTTATGGGCACGTCGATGCACTACCCCTGTAACTACGGATACGTGCCGAAGACAATCGCCGATGATGGGGACCCAGTCGACGTCCTGGTGATTACACCATTCGCATTGATTCCAGGAGTTGTGGTGAGTTGCCGCCCGATTGGCGTCCTCAAGATGGACGACGAGGCCGGTGGCGATGCGAAGTTACTGGCGGTGCCAGAGGACAAGATTCTCCCGATCTACACCCATTGGCAAAAGCCTGAAGATCTCAACCCGTTGCGTCTGAAAACGATTCAACATTTCTTTGAGCACTACAAGGACCTTGAGGCCGGCAAGTGGGTCAAGGTACATGGTTGGGAAGGCCCCGAATCCGCCAAGCAAGAAATTGTCGACGGAATGCGTCGCTACGAAGCCACTCTCTAGCCACCTCCTGGGTTGAGCAACCCCGGACGGAGCAGGGGGACGATCAGCAACGCGACGATGTTGATGATCTTGATGAGGGGATTGATCGCCGGACCAGCGGTGTCCTTGTAGGGATCGCCGACCGTATCCCCCGTCACGGCGGCCTTGTGGGCCTCGGACCCCTTGCCGCCAAAGTGCCCCTCTTCGATATATTTCTTGGCATTGTCCCAGGCGCCCCCGCCAGTGCACATGGAAATGGCCACAAAGAGCCCAGTGACGATGGTGCCCATTAAGAGGCCACCCAAGGCCTCGGGCCCAAGTAACAGGCCAACGGCTACCGGCACCACGACCGGCAGGAGTGAGGGCAACATCATTTCGCGGATGGCAGCCGTCGTTAGCAGGTCGACCGCGTGGCCATATTCTGGCTGCGCGGTGCCTTCCATGATGCCTTTGATCTCCCGAAACTGCCGCCGTACTTCTTCGACAACCGCGCCGGCCGCTCGGCCGACGGCTGCCATCGCCATCGCTCCGAACAGGTAGGGGATCAGGCCTCCGATAAAGAGGCCAACGATGACTAATGGGTTCGAAAGATCGAAGACCACGTGGTGGCCGGCCGATTCGAGCGCGTGGGTGTAATCGGCGAAGAGCACGAGTGCAGCGAGCCCTGCGGATCCGATGGCATAGCCTTTGGTGACGGCCTTGGTGGTGTTGCCAACCGCGTCAAGCGGATCGGTGACTTGTCGAACATGCTCGGGTAGATTGGCCATTTCGGCGATTCCGCCGGCGTTGTCGGTGATGGGGCCATACGCATCCAGAGCGACGATGATGCCAGCCATCGATAGCATCGCCATGGCCGCGGTTGCGATGCCATACAGGCCGGCCAGTCCGTGTGCGGCCAGAATCGCCATGCAGACAAAAAGTACGGGCCATGCGGTGGAGCGCATCGAGACGCCAAGTCCAGCGATGATGTTGGTCCCGTGGCCGGTCGTGGAGGCTTGCGCAACATGTCTTACGGGGGCGTAGTCGGTGCCGGTGTAGTACTCCGTAATCCAGACCAGGGCGGCCGTCAGAATCAGTCCCACCGTCGCGGCCCCGAACAGTCGGATCTGACTACCCGTCTCCTGGATAGCGTTGTCTGGCATGACGGCCTGGGTGATGAAGTAGAAGCCAATCAGAGAAAGTACCCCGGCGACTGCAAGACCCTTGTAGAGCGCTGGCATGACCTGTTTCATACCAGGCGTTGCGCGCACAAACTGGCAACCGACGATGGAGGCGAGGATTGAAAAACCGCCCAGGGCGATCGGATACAACGCAGCCGCCTTGGGTGCAGCCGGCACCGCAAGAGCGCCCAGGACCATGGTGGCGATGAGCGTAACGGCATAGGTTTCGAAGAGATCAGCGGCCATTCCAGCGCAGTCGCCCACGTTGTCGCCCACGTTGTCGGCAATGACCGCGGGGTTACGGGGGTCGTCCTCGGGGATGCCCGCCTCGACCTTGCCAACCAAATCGGCTCCAACATCAGCGCCTTTCGTGAAGATTCCGCCACCCAGGCGAGCAAAAATCGAGATCAGTGACGACCCGAAGGCAAATCCCATCAGGGGCCTGAGCCGCTCCGATAGCTCGGTGCCTGCCGCTGCCCCCGTCATGGCGCTACCAGTCTCGAGGTCGCGTGTGAGGACCCAGAACACCGCGCTGACGCCTAAGAGACCCAGTCCAACGACGAGCATCCCGGTGATGGCGCCGCCCCGAAACGCGACGTTCAGAGCCTCTGGTATACCCAGTGTGGCAGCCTGAGCAGTGCGTACATTGGCCCGCACGGAAACATTCATTCCGATGAATCCACACGCTCCGGAAAGAATCGCTCCGAGTGCGAACGCCCATGCGGTCGCCATTCCAAGCGCTGGAATCAACGCAAGGATCACGAAAAGGATCGCGCCAACGACGGCAATGGTTCGGTACTGCCGCGCGAGGTACGCGGCGGCGCCCTGCTGGATGGCCCCGGCGATGGATTGCATCCGGGCGTTGCCCGGGGAAAGCCCGAGAATCCAGCGGCGCTGAAAAAAGCCGTAACCAACGGCGGTCAGCCCGCATAGTGCCGAGAACTGCAGCGTCAGGTCGCTGGACATGGCGCGGTCTCCAAGAGGTCTCGACCCTCATTGAAGCCCCCACAGTAGTGACTAACGCCGGTCAAACCGCACAAGCTTCGGATTGCCTTAAGCGGTTTCTCCACGCGAATCGCGTAAGGGACTCCGCTCGTCGAGTTCATCGAGGTAGTGCGCGACACCCGATCGTTCTCGATTTAACCAGCGTTCAATGGCGGTCTCAAACGCTGGATGGGATAACCAATGGTAGGACGATGTAGCCACCGGCAGCAGTCCCCGCGCCAACTTGTGTTCGCCCTGTGCGCCGCCCTCAAATCGCTGAAGCCCGCGCGCGATCGCCCACTCGATCGGCGCGTAATAACAACATTCGAAATGCAGGCAGGGGACTCGCTCCATCGCGCCCCAGTAACGTCCCCAGGCGTTGATGCCGTCGTGCGCGATCAGGCTGCTCGCGATCAGACGGTCCCCCGCGTGTGCGAGCACGAGCGCAAAGTGCTCGGGCATCGTATCGAACACCTGATTCCAAAATTCATGATTCAGATAAGGCGGACCACCATGTTCGTAATAAGTTCTCTCATAACAAGCGATGAAGAACGCGCGCTCTTCGGCGCGACTTTGAGCGACATCGACAACGCGTACGGTGACCCCAGCCTCGGCGACTTTGCGCCGCTCGGCACGAATTTTTTTGCGCTTCGGTTGCGCCATGGAATTTAAAAAGTCTTCGAAATCGGTCCAGCGGTCGGATTGCCAGTGAAACTGGACACCGTTTCGGCGCAGCCAATGGTCGCTGTGGTCAGCGTGGTCAGCTTGGTCGGCTTGGTCGGCTTGGTCGGCTTGGTCGGCTTGGTCGGCTTGGTCGGCGTCGCTGGGTTGGTCTGGCTCCGATGGGGGTTCGGGCGCGATGGCCAGCGCGGCTTCGTCGGCTGCTTGCGGAAAGAGCAGGTGAACCGACGACAACTGCCCCGATCGGGCGACTATGGGCAGTGCTTTTGCGAGTGCTGCCCGCACGTCCGCGTTGCGCGCAATTAATCGCGGACCCGCCACGGGTGTGAATGGGATGGCGGCCACGAGCTTGGGGTAATACGGAATCCCATTACGTTGATGGGCGTTCGCCCATGCATGATCGAAGACGAACTCGCCCCATGAGTGGTCTTTGGCATAAAGGATGGCCGCGCCCATGAGGGTGCCATCGTCGCTTCGCAATAGCAGGTGTAAGGGCGTCCAACCGGTCTCGGGGCTGGCCGAGCCACTCGATTCGAGGGCGTCGAGCCACTCGTGCCGAACGAAGGGATGACCGAGGGGGCAGACGGCGCTCCGATCGGCTGCATCAGCCTGAATCAGCTCAGCCCACTGCACCCGATCCAAGTCGGCGATACGTCCGACGATCTCCGTGCGATATTCTAGGTCTTTCAATGTCGAACCGTTCACGATGAATCCGCGCTCCCGCGTTCGAATTGCTGCTTTGCAATGCAACCCCGTCGTTGGCGACTTCGAGGGGAACCTGTCACAACTATTGGAATCGACCCGGGCGGCCCATGCAGCAGGTGCCGACCTGGTTCTGACGCCGGAACTGGCTCTGGCCGGATATCCGCCAGAGGACCTGCTACTGCGTCCCGCATTCTATCGAAGCGGTGAGATGGCGTTTGATCGATTGCTCAGCGCGACTCAAGCATGGCCCGATCTGGTGCTCGTTGTGGGCCAGGCGGTCGAGCGTGCTGGCTGCCGACACAATGCGGCAACTGTTGTCCGGGGCGGACAAGTCATCGCGGAGTATTTCAAGCAGGAATTGCCAAACTACGACGTATTTGATGAGCAACGCTATTTCACGCCAGGAAGGCACTCGTGCGTGATCGAGGTCCGAGGGATTCAGGTTGGCATTCTGATCTGTGAGGATTTCTGGCGTGCAGAGGTCCCAGCCCGCGCCCGGGAAGAGGGCGCTGAACTGATCTTGGCGCTCAATGCCAGCCCCTACCACCTGGACAAGCAGCCGCTGCGACTCGAGACGGCTCGGGCGAATGTCTGCAGCTTGGGATGCGCCCTGATCGCAGCAAACCTCGTGGGTGGGCAGGATGAACTGGTGTTTGATGGTGGGTCCTTTGCCCTCGACGCTCAGGGCACGATACGGGCGCAGGCGCGGCAGTTCGCGACGGATTTGCTGTTGGTGGATGTGGTTGACGCAGACGTTGCGAAGGGAGGCCGGGCCAGCGCGCTTAAGCTTTCCGGACGGATCGAGCCAGCGCTCCCGCTCGATGAACAGGTGTATTCGGCATTGGTGTTGGGCGTTCGCGATTATCTCGGCAAGAACGGTTTCCCCGGCGCGTTGCTCGGGCTCTCGGGCGGGGTTGACTCTGCATTGACGATGGCCGTCGCTGTCGATGCGTTGGGCGCCGATCGCGTGCGGGCAGTCATGATGCCCAGCCGTTACACCGCAGATATTTCGTGGATCGACGCCCGCGAAATGGCTGAGCGCCTTGGTGTTCGTTATGACGAGATCCCGATTGCCGGCCCATTTGAGGCGTTCCATGATTTACTGGCCAATGAACTGGTCGGGCGCAGCAGTACCGATACGACCGAGGAGAACCTGCAGGCCCGCAT
>Ga0214921_10001353_pt1 | contig 42265 bp, 38 predicted proteins | sample LL1505_MetaG_FD_177992 | JGI IMG/M metagenome (GOLD analysis project Ga0214921, IMG submission 177992) | Freshwater microbial communities from Lake Lanier, Atlanta, Georgia, United States - LL-1505 | ecosystem: Environmental > Aquatic > Freshwater > Lake | place: USA: Georgia | collected...
AAGGAGAGCGTTTGGGTTTAGAAACTTCCAAAATTACCGCTTACGTGTATTGGCACAATGCGGTTGGAATGGAGTAATCAATCGTGTTTAGTGAATGCCCATCCCCCGTTTATGGGGAAGAGCCTAACCTTGATCAGGCAATTTGCAATGAGTCCGGCAAAGAGCTTGGCCGCTACTCTGACCTCATGGATTGAACCAATCGTCAGAATGTGGAGATTCTCAAAATCCAATGGAATCACCGAAGGCTTTCACACAAAGATGGAGATGATCTCAAGGAGAGCGTTTGGGTTTAGAAACTTCCAAAATTACCGCTTACGTGTATTGGCACAATGCGGTTGGAATGGAGTAATCAATCGTGTTTAGTGAATGCCCATCCCCCGTTTATGGGGAAGAGCCCATCCTTAGCGGCCTTTAAAGTTGCATATGGTGGAGCTGGCGGGATTTGAACCCGCGTCCATCAGCCTTTTTCGTACAGTTCTACATGTGTAGTCGTCTGATTTGGGTCTCGTCAAATACATCGCGCAGCGACACGCTATGTACCCAACCAGCATCCTTAGTTCTCACACAACATCAAGGTGCCCGATGTCATGCCAGCCAATATGAGTTACCTTGCAGCTAGGACTCGGGGGCTTTGACACCCCTTCACCCTAACCCAGCCTATCGGCCAACTGTTGCAAGGCTCACCGGATTAAGCGGCGAGTGCGAAACGTTCGTCGTTTGCAGTTAGTTTTTTTTCTGCTGTTTTACGAGGTAACAGAACCTCGACATGCCCTGCCACGCGTCCGAACCGATGTCGAAACCAGTGCAGCCCCAAGTCTCCTATTTTAGGCCTTTGCCAGTAATTGCAATAGCTCTTTCGGCGCATGGATGTGGAAATCTGCGCCCCAGAGGGTGAAATCGTTCTTTTCACCCAAATAACCGTAAGTTGCAGCGACTGTTTTCATACCTGCGGCACGGCCCGCGACGATGTCACGCTCGTCGTCGCCCACATACAAACACACTTCAGGCGGCAAGCCCAATCTGCGGGCGGCTTCAAACATGGGTTCGGGATGCGGCTTGGCATGTGGCGTGGTGTCGCCACTGACGATGGCACCAGCATTTTTAAAGAGCGGCATAGCCTGTGTCATGGGGTCTGTAAAACGCGAACTCTTATTGGTCACCACCCCCCAACCCCAAGCGCGTGACTCGATATGGCGGATCACGTCTTCTACTCCTTCAAACAGCTTGCTTTTGACGGCCAAGGCGTTTTGGTAGTTGTCAAAAAACTCGTCGCGCATGGCAATAAATTCAGGATGCTCTGGCGTCATATCGAATGCAATTTGCAACATGCCGCGAGCCCCTGCGCCAGCGAGCGGGCGATACACCTCTAGCGGCCAAGAGGGCAAGCCACGCGCGACGCGCATTTTGTCGACGGCTGCGCCAAGATCTGGGGCGCTATCGACCAAGGTGCCATCTAGGTCAAACAAAACGGCGCGGATATGTTGAAGCATGCGATCGACTCAAACTGGATGGTTAAAGGGAAATAAGCGGCGAAACAAATGCAACGACTATTAAAAGGGACGCTGAGTTGCCACCAAATAGTTGACGCTGGTGTCTTGGCTCATCCAATAGCGGCGCGTTAGTGGGTTGTATTCCATGCCGCGCGTTTGCTTCCATTCCAAACCGGCTTCACGACAGTCACGCGCTAACTCGCTAGGGCGGATGAATTTGGCGTATTCGTGGGTACCACGCGGCAATAAGTTCAAAACATATTCAGCGCCGACTATGGCAAATAAAAATGATTTGGCATTGCGGTTCAAGGTGGAGAAAAACACCCAACCACCCGGCTTCACCAATGTTGCACAGGCACGCACGATGGACGCAGGGTCTGGCACATGTTCGAGCATTTCCATGCAAGTGACCACATCAAAACTCGCTGGACGCTCGGCAGCTAAAGCTTCGGCGCTGATTTCTTGGTAACGCACGTTCGGCGTTTGGGCCTCTAGCGCATGCAGCTGGGCAACTTTGAGCGATTTGGTCGCCAAATCGGCACCCAATGCATGGGCTCCGCTTCTGGCCATGGCGTCGGTCAAGATGCCCCCACCACATCCGATGTCGACGACTTCTTTTCCCTGCAAAGACACCAAGCTTTTTATCCAGTCCAAACGCAAAGGGTTGATTTGGTGCAGGGGACGAAACTCGCTCTCGGGGTCCCACCAGCGGTGGGCGAGTTGAGAAAATTTCGCCAACTCAGCTGAGTCTACGTTGTTGTCTTGTGAGGTTTGCATGAAATTGATTGTCGCTGATCGCATCAAACATATGGGTTAGGTGGGCCATTACGCAAGCAACAAAGAATGCACACGCACTGAATGTGAGCCGACAACAAAAAACCCCGCCAGGGCGGGGCTTTTTATCTATCTAAGAAAGATTAGTTAGCGCGTGTACCCACAACTTCGATCTCAACGCGGCGGTTCTTAGCACGGCCTTCGTTGGTCTTGTTGTCAGCTACTGGCTGCTTCTCGCCTTTGCCTTCAGTGTAAATGCGGTTTTTCTCGATGCCTTTAGACACCAAGTAAGCCTTCACCGACTCAGCGCGCTTAACTGACAGTTTTTGGTTGTAGACGTCAGAGCCAACAGAGTCGGTGTGACCAACAGCGATGATGACTTCAAGGTTGATACCCTTAACTTTGCCAACCAAGTCATCCAACTTGGCTTTGCCAGCTGGCTTCAAGGTAGCTTTGTCGAAATCAAAAAATGCGTCAGCTGCATAAGTTACTTTAGATGCAGCAGGTGCTTGTGGCGCAGGCGCAGCTCTCGGGGCAACTGCCGGTGCTGGAGGTGCTGGAGGAGGTGCAACAACTGGTGCTGGTGCTGGTGCGGGGGCTGGTCCGCAACCTGGTGCTGCAGTAGCAGGTGTCCAGTTAGCGTTACGCCAGCAATCGCCAGACGCGTTTTTCCAAACGTCTCCGTTGGCATTGCGCCAGTTGTCAATGTTTTGGGCAGAAGCCAAGCTTGCCAAAGCAGAGAAAGCAACCAAAGCTACCAATTTGTTCAAGTTTTTCATGATTTACCTCTGAGGGATGTGTGTACCGCAGACCACTCTGCGAATCAGGGCATTAAAGGTGCAGCACCCAAACGCTTGAGGAATATTGTGCCACACCAAAGTCCCCCCTCCCCAAAACCCTCCGACAACTGATAAATTAATAAACACGGGTTGTTGCTGAGTCGCCACAAGGGATTTCACTATCTAAACAGCCTAAAATCAGCGGTTTCCCTGTTTGATGCCTCTTCTATGACTCAGTTTGCCAAAGAAACCCTACCTATCAGCCTAGAAGAGGAGATGCGCCGAAGCTACCTAGATTACGCCATGAGCGTCATCGTTGGCCGCGCCCTCCCTGATGCCCGAGACGGTTTAAAGCCCGTGCACCGTCGCGTTTTGTTCGCCATGCACGAACTCAACAACGATTGGAACCGTCCTTATAAAAAGTCTGCCCGTATCGTCGGTGACGTGATCGGTAAGTATCACCCGCACGGCGACAGCGCGGTCTATGACACCATCGTGCGTATGGCGCAAGATTTCTCATTGCGTCACATGTTGGTAGACGGCCAAGGCAACTTCGGATCGGTCGACGGCGACAACGCCGCGGCGATGCGTTACACCGAGATCCGTCTCTCCAAGATCGCGCATGAGATGTTGAGCGATATCGACAAAGAAACCGTCGATTTCGGCCCCAACTACGACGGCTCTGAAAAAGAACCGCTTGTACTCCCTAGCCGCATCCCTAATTTGCTGATTAACGGCTCATCTGGCATTGCCGTGGGTATGGCCACCAACATACCGCCGCACAACTTGAACGAAGTGGTCGATGCTTGTTTGCACTTGCTCAGCCACCCCGACGCGTCGATCGACGACTTGATGCAAATCATTCCCGCGCCTGACTTCCCGACCGCCGGCATTATTTACGGCATGAGCGGTGTCAAAGACGGTTACCGCACGGGCCGTGGCCGCGTGGTGATGCGCGCCAAGTGCCACTTTGAAGACATCGATAAAGGCCAACGCCAATCGATCATCGTCGACGAACTGCCTTACCAAGTAAATAAGAAGACATTGCAAGAGCGCATGGCCGAGTTGGTGCACGAGAAGAAGATCGAAGACATCAGTCACATCCAAGACGAGTCCGACAAATCGGGCATGCGCTTGGTGATCGAACTCAAGCGTGGCGCGGTGCCCGAGGTGGTGCTCAACAACCTCTACAAGCAAACCCAGTTGCAAGACACCTTCGGTATCAACATGGTGGCTTTGATCAACGGCCAACCCAAGTTGTGCAACTTGAAAGATTTGATCAGCGTCTTCTTGCAGCACCGCCGCGAAGTGGTGACGCGTCGCACCATCTTCACTCTGCGTAAAGCCCGCGAACGCGGCCATGTGCTCGAAGGTTTAGCCGTTGCTTTAGCCAATATCGATGAGTTCATTGCCATCATCCGCAATGCTCCTACGCCACCTGTCGCCAAAACCGAGTTGATGACCCGATCATGGGACAGCCAACTCGTGCGCGAAATGTTGACACGCAGCCGTGCTGACGGTGGCACGATCAACTCAGACGACTACCGCCCCGACGGTTTAGAAAAAGAATTTGGCATGGGCGCCGACGGCCTCTACCGTTTGAGCGACACCCAAGCCCACGAAATCTTGCAAATGCGCTTGCAGCGTTTGACGGGCCTTGAGCAAGACAAGATCGTCAACGAATACAAAGACGTGATGGCAGAGATCGACGATTTGCTCGACATCTTGGCCAAGCCTGAGCGCGTCTCGACCATCATCAGCGATGAATTGACGGTTGTGAAACAAGAGTTTGGCCAAACCAAACTCGGTGCACGCCGCAGCGTGATCGAACACAACGCCCAAGACATCGATACAGAAGACCTGATTACGCCCACCGACATGGTTGTCACGCTCAGCCACAGCGGCTATATCAAGAGCCAGCCCTTAAGCGAATACCGCGCCCAAAAGCGAGGGGGGCGCGGAAAGCTTGCCGCCGCCACCAAGGAAGACGACTGGATCGACCAACTCTTCATCGCCAATACACACGACTACATCTTGTGCTTCTCCAACCGTGGCCGTTTGTACTGGCTCAAAGTGTGGGAAGTGCCAGAGGGTTCACGCGGATCACGCGGTCGCCCCATCGTCAACATGTTCCCACTGATAGAAGGCGAAAAAATCAATGTGGTCTTGCCTTTGACTGGCGACATGCGAACCTTCCCTGCCGACCACTATGTATTCATGGCGACCTCAATGGGCACGGTCAAGAAAACTTCATTAGACGAATTCGACAACCCACGCAAGGGCGGCATCATCGCCGTCAATTTGGACGAGGGTGACTTTCTGATCGGCGCTGCCTTGACAGACGGCAAGCACGATGTGATGTTGTTCAGCGACGGCGGCAAAGCCGTGCGTTTTGACGAAAACGATGTGCGTCCCTTGGGTCGCAGCGCCCGTGGCGTGCGCGGCATGATGATTGACGATACGCAGAGCGTGATTGCCATGTTGGTCGCCGAGCAAGAAGTCGAAGGCGCAGACGCCGCAGTCGCACCGCGCGCCAGTGTATTGACTGCTACCGAAAACGGTTACGGTAAGCGCACCAGTATTTCTGAATACACCCGCCATGGTCGTGGCACCAAAGGCATGATCGCCATCCAACAAACTGAGCGCAACGGCAAAGTAGTAGCCGCCACCTTGGTGCAAGCCGAAGACGAGATCATGCTCATCACCGACACCGGCGTGTTGGTGCGTACCCGCGTCGCAGAAATTCGCGAAATGGGACGTGCCACACAAGGCGTGACTTTGATAGGTTTAGACGAAGGGGCCAAACTCAGCGGCTTGCAACGCATTGTTGAAAACGACGCTGAGAACGGCGTGGGCAACGAAAGCGAAACGGGTGAAGCAGGTGGAGACAATGACGCCAACAACGACACCCCTACTGACGGCGTCGCTTAAAGCCATTTCGACGACGGACGCAGTTTGACCAAGCCACGCCCCTATAACTTCTCCGCTGGACCTGCGGCCATTCCGCTTGAAGTGCTGGAGCAAGCAGCGGCCGAGATGACCGACTGGCACGGCAGCGGCATGGGCGTGATGGAGATGAGCCACCGCGGCAAAGAGTTCATCTCGATTTACGAGCAAGCCGAAGCCGATCTACGTGAACTCTTGGCGGTTCCCAGACAATTCAAAATATTATTCATGCAAGGTGGTGGCATTGGCGAAAACGCCATCGTGCCGCTTAACCTCTCGCGCGGCGAAACAGCCAATATCGTGGTGACGGGCAGTTGGAGCGAGAAGTCTTACAAAGAAGCCGCCAGGTATTGCCAAATTCATTTAGCGGCATCGGGCGTTGAATCGCAGTTCACCACAGTTCCAGCACCCGAAAAATGGCAACTCAGCCAAGACGCGCGCTATGTGCACGTCTGCACCAACGAGACCATCCACGGGGTGGAGTTCCACGCGCTTCCTGACTTGAAAGCATTGGGTTGCGATGCCCCGTTGGTCATCGACTTCTCTTCACACGTGTTGTCGCGCAATGTGGATTGGTCCAAAGTTGGCCTCGCCTTTGGAGGCGCGCAAAAAAACATCGGTCCTGCAGGCTTGACCTTGGTCATCGTGCGCGAAGACTTACTCGGACACGCGATGCCAGTTTGCCCGAGCGCGTTCAACTACAACACCGTGGCTGAATTTGGGTCGATGTACAACACACCTCCGACTTACGGTATTTATATAGCAGGCTTGACTTTCCAATGGCTCAAGCGCCAGAAAGAAGGCAGTTTGCAAGGCGTCGCGGCAATGGAGCAACGCAATATCGCCAAGGCGAAATTGCTTTACGACTTTTTAGACAGCTCCAGTTTTTACAATAACCCCGTAGACAAGAACTACCGCTCGCGCATGAACGTGCCTTTCTTTTTGGCAGACGCCTCGCGCAACGACGCATTTTTGGCAGCGTCGAAAGCGGCTGGGTTGCTGCAACTCAAAGGCCACAAGTCAATAGGCGGCATGCGCGCCAGCATTTACAACGCCATGCCGCTAGCTGGCGTACAAGCTTTGGTCGATTTTTTACGCCAATTTGAGAAAACCCAAGCCTGACCCACAATCTGCCCATGACCACCCCACCTATCCAGTCAGACGCCTTGGCCGCCTTGCGCGTACAGATCGACCAACTTGATGCAGAGTTGTTACGCATATTGAACGCCCGCGCCAAAGTGGCGCAAGAAGTAGGCGATATCAAACGCGCGGAAGGCTCACCGTTTTTCAGGCCAGACCGGGTATCGCAAGTTATCGACAAAATCACCCAAGCCAATGCGGGACCCCTCAAAAACGAACATGTCGCCTCCATCTGGCGCGAAATCATGTCAGCCTGTTTGGCGCTCGAAGCGCCACAACGCGTGGCGGTACTTGGTCCCCAAGGCACGTTTTGCGAGCAAGCGGCGATCGAGTTTTTTGGCAGTGCCGCCAACCTCATTTACTGCGCCAACTTTGACGAAGTCTTCCACGCCACTGCCGCTGGCACCGCGCAATACGGGGTGGTTGGCATGGAGAACTCAACCGAGGGCGTGGTCGCCCGCTCGCTCGATTTATTCTTGCGCTCGCCCGTGCATGTGGTGGGCGAAGTCAGCTTGTTGGTTCGCCATAACTTGCTGCGACAAATCAACAGCGACCAAGGCGTGGAAGTGATCTTGGCGCACCCGCAAGCTTTGGCTCAATGCCAAGGCTGGTTGTCACAACATTTGCCTTTGGCCGAGCGACGCGCTGTTTCTAGCAACGCCGAAGGCGCAAGACTCGCGGCTACCAACCCTGCTTGGGCGGCGTTAGCCAGCGAGCGCGCAGCGAGCCAATTTGCGCTGCATATCGTGCACCACGCCATCCAAGACGAGGCCTACAACCGCACCCGTTTTGCGGTAATCGCCCTGCCCCAAACCTTGGCTACGCCTCCTGCTTCGGGACACGACTGCACCAGTTTGGTGGTGTCGGTACCGAACCGCCCAGGTGCTGTTCACGACTTGCTGGTGCCGCTCAAAAATAATGGCGTGTCGATGACGCGCTTTGAGTCTCGTCCCGCCAAATCTGGCCAGTGGGAGTACTACTTCTACATCGACATCCAAGGCCATGTATCGCAACCCCATGTGGCGGCTGCTCTACAAGAACTGCAAGGCCTGTGCGCGTTTTACAAGGTGTTGGGCTCTTACCCTGTTTCTGAGTCTTGAACATCTCTTCAACAAGATGTTCGAACCGCGCTGTTGCCCGCTTTAGATTTTTTTAAGCACTATGACATTCCAAAAACTTGCTGTGATCGGCTGTGGCCTGATGGGCGGCTCGTTTGCGCTTGGGTTGAAACAAGCAGGCTGGGTAAAAACGATTTCAGGCTTTAGTGCATCTGAAAAAACCCGCCAACGCGCGCAAGAGTTAAAGGTCATCGATGTTGCCTGTGACAACGTGGCGCAAGCCGTGCGAGGCGCAGATTTGGTTTTGCTAGCAGTGCCTGTCAGTGCCACGCGCCAAAGCCTGGAAGCCATCGTGCCCGCCTTGTCGGCCAAAGCATTGTTGATGGACGTGGGCTCCACCAAATGCGACGTCGTAGCCGCCGCCCGCCAAACCTTGGGCGAGCGCTTGTCTTGCTTTGTGCCAGCGCATCCAATTGCTGGCAAAGAAGTGGCAGGCATCGACCATGCCGAGGGCGATCTCTACAAAAACCGTCGCACCATCCTCACGCCTTTGTCTGAAACAGCAGCCACACAGATGGTCCAAGCGCAAGAGATCTGGCATGCCTTAGGCAGCACCGTTTTCACCATGACACCCGAGGCCCATGACGCAACTTTTGCTGCCGTGAGCCATCTCCCCCACCTACTGGCTTTTGCTGCAGTGAACGGATTGATGGCGCAAACCGAAGGCGCAGATTTCTTGCGCATGGCGGGCCCCGGTTTTCGTGACTTCTCACGTATTGCCGGTAGCGACCCCGCAGTCTGGCGCGATATTTTGAGCGCCAACCACACCGAAGTGCTCAGCCAGATCACGCATTTCAAACAGGCTTTGGCGCAGTTGGAAGAGGCTTTACAAAATCAAGACACCCAAGCGCTTCAATCATTGATTGCCCAAGCCAGCCATGTGCGCAGTGCTTGGAAGTTGCAGGCGATGGACGCGACTAACTTGGCGTCAGATGCATAAATGTTTTCCACCGAATTTTTAGACCTACCACCCCTGCAAAGCGCCTCGGGCACTATCACGCTGCCGGGCTCCAAGAGTATTTCTAACCGCGTTCTCTTGCTTTCGGCCCTTTGCCAAGGCACGACTGTCGTTCACGACATACTCGACTCAGACGACACCCGCGTCATGCTCGCGGCCTTGCGTCAACTCGGTTGCGGCGTGAATGAGGCTGGCACCACCGTCACCATCACTGGCTTGGGCGGACAGTTACAGCACACGCAACCCATCGAGTTTTTCATGGGCAACGCAGGCACTGCGATGCGCCCTCTCACCGCGGCTTTAGCTGTCTTGGGCGGAGACTTCACACTCAAAGGTGTGGCGCGTATGCATGAGCGGCCGATTGGCGATTTGGTCGATGCATTGCGTTTGCTGGGTTGCCACATTGAATACCTAGGCAACGACGGCTTTCCGCCTTTGCGCATTGGCAAACCTACGCTGAAGTTAGACCAACCCATTCAAGTACGTGGCGACGTCTCCAGCCAGTTTTTAACGGCTTTGTTGATGGCTTTACCCCTCGCCGCTAAAAACCGCGCCATCGTGATTGAGGTGGTGGGCGAACTTATCAGCAAACCCTATATCGATATCACACTCAACCTCTTGGAGCGCTTTGGCATTCAAGTGCAACGCGATGGTTGGCAGCGTTTCACCATCCCTGCCGGGTCGTCTTACCAGTCCCCAAAAACCATCCACGTAGAAGCCGATGCATCGTCGGCCAGTTACTTCATTGCGCTGGGTGCGATTGCCGCAGATGGGCCACCGGTTCGTATCCAAGGCGTTGGCGCTGATTCCATTCAGGGTGATATCCGCTTCATGGATGCAGCCGCACAAATGGGCGCGCAGATCACCAGTGGCCCCAATTGGTTAGAGGTGCGTCGCGGCGCTTGGCCGCTCAAAGGCATTGAACTCGACTGCAACCACATTCCCGACGCCGCCATGACCTTGGCCGTGATGGCGCTGTATGCCGACAGCCCCACCACCTTGCGCAACATTGCGAGTTGGCGCGTCAAAGAAACAGACCGTATCCACGCCATGGCAACCGAATGCAGAAAGCTCGGAGCGCAGGTGGAAGAAAGCGCTGATTGGTTAAAGGTATATCCGTTACCTAAAAACCAATGGAAACCCGCCTCCATCCACACCTACGACGATCACCGCATTGCCATGTGTTTCTCTTTGGCGGCCTTTAATGCAGCGCACATCCCCGTGCGTATCGAAGACCCTAAATGCGTTGCGAAAACTTTCCCCGACTATTTCGAGGCGCTGTTCTCAATCACCCGAGCCGACACACCACATATTCCCGTCATCTGTATCGATGGCCCCACCGCGTCGGGCAAAGGCACTTTGGCCAGCCGTGTGGCGCAGGCTTTGGGCTACCACTATTTGGATTCAGGTGCGCTCTACCGCATCACAGCCCTGGCAGCGATACAAACGGGTCTGCAACTGGACGCCGCGCACGAAAACACCATCGCCGACCTTGCTCGGACTCTGCCTGTGCGATTTGAGGGCGAGTCTGTGTGGCTGGGCAGCCAAGACGTGAGCGACGCCATCCGCACCGAAGAAGCCGGCATGAACGCCTCCAAAGTCTCGGTGTTGCCCGCCGTACGCACAGCTTTGGTCGCCTTGCAACACAGTTTTCAGCGTCTGCCAGGTCTGTTGGCCGATGGGCGTGACATGGGCACTGTGATCTTTCCCCGCGCGCCGTTGAAGGTGTATTTGACCGCCAGCGCCGCGCAAAGAGCAGAAAGACGCCATAAGCAGTTGATTTCTAAGGGAATTTCGACTACACTCGACAGTCTTCGCGCCGATTTAGAGGCACGTGACGTCCGCGACTCCAACCGCAGCGTTGCACCCTTAAAACCTGCTCAAGACGCTCTCCAGCTCGACAACTCCCAGCTGTCCATCGAAGCCTCGGTGGACCAAGTTTTGGCTTGGTGGAGAGCAAAGCAGCCTTTCTAATCCCTAGTCTGCACCCTGGCCCATTTGGCTCCCCTCGCGCTGCATTGGCGCACTGGCCAAATGGATCGACAACCTAACCCGTGGCACACGCCACACAAAAATACATGTCTGAATCTTTTGCCGCCCTGTTTGAAGAATCCTTGAAGCGCTCTGAAATGCGCACGGGAGAAGTGATCACTGCTGAAGTGGTGCGTATTGAACACAACCACGTCGTCGTGAACGCTGGCCTCAAGTCTGAGGCTTATGTGCCTATCGAGGAATTTAAAAACGACCAGGGCGAACTCGAAGTCCAAGCTGGCGACTTCGTCTCCGTCGCAATCGGTAGCGTTGAAAACGGCTACGGCGACACCATTCTGAGCCGCGACACAGCAAAGCGTTTGGCCTCTTGGATGAGCTTAGAAAAAGCCCTCGAATCTGGCGAATTTGTTACTGGCACGACCAGCGGCAAAGTCAAAGGTGGCCTGACCGTTTTGGTCAACGGCATCCGTGCCTTCTTGCCTGGTTCATTGATCGACACCCGTCCGATCAAAGACTTGTCTCCTTATGAGAACAAGACCATGGAATTCAAAGTCATCAAGCTCGACCGCAAACGCAACAACGTCGTGTTGTCTCGCCGTGCCGTGGTTGAAGCGTCGATGGGCGAAGAGCGCGCCAAACTCATGGACAACCTCAAAGAAGGTTCTGTGGTCCATGGCGTGGTCAAAAACATCACCGAATACGGTGCCTTCGTTGACCTCGGCGGCATCGATGGCTTGTTGCACATCACCGACATGGCATGGCGTCGTGTCCGCCATCCTTCTGAAGTGGTTACAGCCGGTCAAGAAATTACCGCCAAGATCCTTAAGTTTGATACCGACAAAAACCGCGTCTCTTTGGGCCTCAAACAAATGGGCGACGACCCATGGATGGGCGTCAACCGCCGTTATCCACAAAGCACCCGTTTGTTCGGCAAGATCACCAACATCGCCGACTACGGCGCGTTTGTCGAACTCGAACCCGGTATCGAAGGCTTGGTCCACGTGTCTGAAATGGACTGGACCAACAAGAACGTTGCCCCTTCCAAAATCGTGGCCTTGGGCGACGAAGTCGAAGTCATGGTCCTTGAGATCGACGAAGACAAGCGCCGTATCAGCCTCGGCATGAAGCAGTGCAAAGCCAACCCGTGGCAAGACTTCGCACAAAACACCAAGCGCGGCGACCGCGTCAAAGGCCCGATCAAATCCATCACCGACTTCGGCGTGTTCGTCGGATTGGCTGCTGGCATCGACGGTTTGGTGCACTTGTCTGATCTGTCTTGGAATGAGACTGGTGAAAACGCAGTCCGCGAATACAAAAAGGGCCAAGAAGTCGAAGCCTTGGTATTGGCAGTCGACGTCGAGCGCGAGCGCATTTCCTTGGGCATCAAGCAACTCGACTCTGACCCCTTCACCACCTTCGTGTCTGTCAACGACAAAGGCCAAACCGTCACTGGTAAGGTCAAAACCGTCGACGCCAAAGGCGCTGAAATCGATTTGGGCGAAGACATCGTCGGCTACTTGCGTGTCAGCGAGATTTCACGCGACCGCGTGGAAGACGCTAGCCACGTGCTCAAAGTCGGCGACGAAGTCACTGCGGTGGTGGTCAATGTGGATCGCAAGACCCGCAACATACAGTTGTCGATCAAAGCCAAAGACGCTGTGGACCAACAAGAAGCCATGGCTAACTTGTCACAACAATCGTCACGCGAAAACACTGGAACCACCAGTTTGGGCGCTTTGTTGCGTGCCAAGCTTGACGACAACAACAACGGATGACCCGTTCCGACTTGGTCGAAGAACTGGCTGCACGTTTCAGCCAGCTCACGCACCGCGACGCAGAGTTCGCTGTCAAGACACTTCTTGACGCGATGGGCGAAGCGCTGGTGCGCGGGCACCGCATTGAATTGCGGGGTTTTGGCAGTTTCTCGATCAACCGTCGTCCCCCTCGCATGGGACGCAATCCGCGTTCCGGCGAGAGTGTCGCGATTCCAGAAAAACGTGTGCCCCACTTCAAGCCAGGCAAAGCCTTGCGCGAAGCGGTGGATGCACGCACACAAGAAATTTTGGCTGCAACACCAGTTAAAAAGTAATTCAACGCTCGGGGCTAAAATTCTCCTCAGTCACTGAGGAGTTACTTTGAAAAACCTCATGTGGCTGCTTCAATGGACATTGAAAGCAGCCATTTTTTTTACCCTGTTCGCATTTGCACTCAACAACCAAGAAGACATCTTGGTGCATTTCTTTTTTGGAGCCGCTTGGCGTGCGCCTTTGATCGTGGTCGTTTTGAGCGTTTTTATATTGGGTGTCGCAGTGGGTGTGATGGGTATGTTGCCTCGCTGGTGGAAATTGCGCCGCTTGGCCAAGTCCTCCAACGCTTCGTCTGCCGCTGGATCCACCTCACCCAACGCCAGCGATAAGCCAGCCCTACCGGATACCGCGCATGGAATTTGATATCAGCTGGGTTTTGTTTGGTCTGCCCTTGGCCTTTGGTTTGGGCTGGGTGGCTTCGCGGGTTGATTTGCGCCAACTGCGTTTTGAAAACCGCCAAACCCCGCGCGCGTATTTCAAAGGTTTGAACTACTTGCTCAATGAGCAACAAGACCAAGCCATTGACGCTTTCATTGAAGCGGTACAACACGACCCCGACACCTCCGAGTTGCATTTCGCGTTGGGTAATTTGTTTCGCCGTCGCGGCGAATACGAGCGTGCGGTACGTGTGCACCAACACCTACTCTCTCGTGGCGACTTGAGCCAAGCCGACCTTGACCGCGCCCAACATGCTTTGGCCTTAGACTTTTTAAAAGCAGGATTGTTAGACCGCGCCGAAGACGCCTTGTCCAAACTAGAAGGCACTGCTTTTGCAGAACAAGCGCATTTGGCACTGCTCAGCATTTACGAGCGCTCGCGGGACTGGGGTAAAGCCACTGACATCGCTCACAAACTCAATGCCTCGGGCAACGTTAGTTTTCAAGGCCGCTTGGCGCATTACCTGTGCGAGCAAGCTGAAAGCAACGAGACAGCCAAAGACAACGCCTCCAAAATCCGTTTGCTTCAGCAAGCTATCGACACAGCGCCCCATGCTGCCAGAGCGCCACTCGCGTTGGCTAAGGTAAAGGCAGAGTCAGGTGAAAAACAACCCGCCTACGACACACTCAGACGTCTAGCGCACAGTGCGCCCTCTGCAGTGCCGCTCTTAGCGCCCCAATTAGCGGTACTTGCTCAAGAGTTGAATTGCATAGATGACGCGCTTGAGTTTTTAGAACACCTCTACCAACACACGGCTTCGCTTGATGTATTGCAAGCCATCGTGTTCTTGCGCACAGCTCGTGGCGAGACCGATACCAGCCAATGGTTTGCCAAGCACTTAGAACGCGAACCCTCTTTGGTAGCCGCCACCCAATGGATTGCCAACGAAAAATTTGAGCACCAACAATTCCACCCACAAGTACAACGTGCGCTCGAGCGCGCTGCCAAACCTTTGCAACGCTATCGCTGTGCCGCTTGCGGTTTTGAAGCAACGCAACATTTCTGGCAATGTCCTGGTTGCCAAGCTTGGGACAGTTATCCGCCTAAGCGCATTGAAGAACTATGAACGCACAAAAACCGCCTCTATCCAAAGAGCAACTCGCACACGCCAAAATTTTGGTGGTCGGCGACGTCATGCTCGACCGTTTCTGGTACGGGGCGGTTGACCGCATCAGCCCCGAGGCGCCTGTACCCGTGGTGCGCATCACCCGCGAAGAAAACCGCTTGGGCGGATGCGCCAACGTAGCCTTCAATGCCGTGAGCGTTGGCGCGCAGGCCTCTTTGCTATCCGTCGTTGGTGACGATGAAGCCAGTCATTTATTGCAAGACCTGATCGCCCAAAGCGGCATCACCCCTTATTTCGGTCGCGACGCCCAACTCAAAACCACCGTCAAATTGCGCGTGATTGGACGGCAACAACAATTGCTCCGTGTAGATTTTGAAAATACGCCACAAAACGAAGTGCTGTCTTCACAAACGCAACAGTTCATGCAACTCTTGCCAGACCATCCTGTCGTGCTGTTCTCTGACTACGGCAAAGGTGGTTTAGCCCACATCACCGATATGATCTCTGCCGCGCGTAAAGTCAACAAAACCGTGCTGATTGACCCCAAAGGCAGTGACTTTTCGCGCTATGCAGGTGCTTCTTGCATCACACCGAATCGCGCTGAGTTACAACAAGTCGTAGGTGGTTGGAATAGCGAAGAAGAGCTCAGCACCAAAGCCCACAACTTACGGAATCAATTGCAACTCGACGCCGTGTTGCTCACGCGCAGCGAGGAAGGCATGACTTTGTTCGATGCCCAAGGTGCTGCCCACATCGCGACCCAAGCGCGTGAAGTGTTTGACGTAACAGGTGCGGGTGACACCGTGATTGCCACCCTCGCAGCCTTGGTGGCAGCGGGGATGTCACTGCGCGAAGCCATGCCTTGGGCCAACCGCGCCGGTGGCGTGGTGGTGGGTAAATTTGGTACAGCTACTGTCAGCTACGAGGAGTTATTTGCATGAAGATCGTCGTCACCGGAGCTGCCGGATTTATTGGTAGCAACATCATCAAAGGTTTGAACGCACGCGGCATTGACAACATCATTGCGGTCGACAACCTCTCGCAGGGAGATAAGTTTGTGAATTTGGCCGATTTGCAAATTGCAGACTATGTCGACCAAGATCTTTTTTATGAACTCTTTGCAGAAGGTGCTTATGGCAAAGTAGAAGCCATCTTCCACGAAGGCGCTTGCAGCGACACCATGGAAACCGATGGCCGTTACATGATGGACAACAACTTCAGCCTGTCCTGCGGTTTACTTAAAGCTTGCCAGCATACAGGTACACGCTTGCTCTATGCATCGTCTGCCGCGACTTACGGTGGCAGCGACACATTCCGTGAAACACCAGAGTTCGAGCGTCCGCTCAATGTGTATGGCTACTCCAAACTCTTGTTTGACCAATATGTACGGCGCGCTTACAACAACGACTTTAGTAATCTAAGTATTCAAGTAGCAGGCTTTCGATACTTCAACGTTTACGGCCTGCGTGAGCAACACAAAGGGCGCATGGCCAGCGTAGCTTTTCACCAGTTCAACCAATTCAATGCCGAAGGCCGCGTCAAACTATTTGGTGAATATGGCGGTTACAGCGCTGGTAACCAGCAACGCGACTTCATCTTTGTCGACGACGTGGTAGCTGTCAAACTTTGGTTCTTTGATAACCCTGGTAAATCAGGCGTCTTCAATCTCGGTACTGGACGTGCCCAGCCTTTTAATGATGTTGCACTTGCTGTGGCCAACACATTGCGTCACGCGCAAGGACACCCTGCTTTAGATTTGGCGCAAGCCGTAAAAATTGGCTTGATTGAATACATCCCCTTTCCAGATGCTTTACGTGGCAAATACCAGTGCTACACCCAAGCGGATTTAAGCCATTTACGTAGCACCGGTTGCCACCATGTTTTTGCAGATGTGACCTCTGGCGTCACGCAGTACATGGCAGCGTTGCTTGCTTAAAAAATGGGTTACAGGCGCTTTAATTTGCGCCCACCTGAGTGTATTTGCGCTTGAAATTAATCAAGCCAGCGAAGCCGAACTCGACAGCATCAAAGGTATGGGACCTGCGATGACACGTAAAGTTCTAAATGCTCGTACTGAAAAGCCTTTTATAAATTGGAAAGACTTGATGTCTCGCGTCCCAGGTATTGGTAATGCTAAAGCACAACAGTTTTCAGAACAAGGTGTTTTGGTGAATGGGCTTTCATTTAAGCCCTAGGTTTCTGACAAAAGATTTAAAACCCCTATTGACAGTTCATAAAATTTCGAAGATATTTATTTTAATATTGAAATATTCAATATGAAAGCATTTATAAGGCGATGAATGAACATTGTTTGCATTGGCGGTGGTCCTGCTGGTTTGTACTTCGGATTACTGATGAAAAAAAGGTGGCCCCAACACCTCATCACCGTTGTAGAGCGGAACTTGCCCTATGACACCTTTGGATGGGGCGTTGTGTTTTCTGATGCCACCATGGAAAACATGCGGCACTGGGATCTCACAACTGCCGATCAAATTCAAGAAGCCTTCAACCATTGGGATGACATTGAGCTCTTGTTTAAAGGTCGAACCATAAGATCGGGTGGACATGGCTTTGTAGGTATTGGTCGTAAAAAATTACTGAATATTTTGCAAGCCCGTTGCGAAGAACTAGGCGTTATCCTGAAATTTGATTGCGATGTCGAATCAGACTTGGATTTCCCCGACGCTGATTTGATCATCGCAAGCGATGGCATCAACTCTAAAATCCGAACCACTTACGAGAACGTTTTCAAGCCCGACATCGTCACCCGTCCCAACCGCTATATTTGGTTGGGCACCCAACGTCTATATGACGCCTTCACATTTGATTTTCAGAAAACAGAACACGGTTGGTTTCAGGCGCATATTTACAAATTCGACGACCAAACATCCACATTCATTGCTGAGTGTCCTGAACATGTTTGGCTAGCTCATGGCCTAGACCAAGCTGACCAAGCTCAGTCAATAGCATTTTGCGAACACCTCTTTGCAGACAACTTGCGAGGTGCCAAGCTCATGACCAACTCACGCCATTTACGGGGGTCGGCATGGCTAAATTTTCAACGCGTAGTGTGCGAACACTGGTGGCTCAAAAACAAACACGGAAGTCATGTGGTGCTCATGGGTGATGCTGTGCACACAGCCCATTTTGCGATTGGCTCTGGCACCAAACTAGCTCTAGAAGATGCCATTGAACTGACGCGCCAATTTGAAATTTACGGCTGTGAAGCTGATCAGATTTCCAAAGTACTGAGCAACTACCAAGAGAGCCGTCGCATCGAAACACTCAAAATTCAAAACGCAGCTTGGAATGCCATGGAGTGGTTTGAAGTTTGTGGTGAGCGTTATTGCGACCAACTTGAACCAGAACAATTTATGTATTCGATGTTGACACGCAGCCAACGCATCAGCCACGAAAATCTGAGACTGCGCGACAAAGCATGGCTAGAGGGTTATGAAAAGTGGTTTGCCCAACGGTGTATGAGCGAGACATCGACCGCTGTGACAACAACGCCCCCGATGTTCACCCCCTACACCTTGCGATCTATCACGCTCAAAAACCGTGTGGTTGTCTCTCCCATGGCGCAATATTGCGCACATGATGGTATTCCCACCGACTACCACTTGGTTCACCTCGGCGCGCGCGCTATGGGTGGTGCTGGCATGGTGTTCGCTGAAATGACTTGCGTGAGCGCGGATGCCCGCATTACCCCCGGCTGTCCAGGCTTGTGGAACGATGTGCAAACACTCGCATGGAAAAAAATCGTCGACTGGGCACATCTGCACAGCGAGGCGCGTATGGCAGTGCAGTTAGGTCATTCCGGTCCCAAAGGCTCCACAAGACGTGCTTGGGACGGCATTGACCAACCCTTGACCGACGACGACACCGAGCCTAACTGGCCGTTGATCAGTGCCTCCCCCCAGCAATACATTGAGGGCGTGAGCCAAACCTCACGGGCCATGACCGAAACAGATATGGCTCGCGTGACCGCTGACTTTGTTGCAGCCACGCTTCGTGCTGCGGAGGCTGGTTTTGACTGGCTCGAATTACATTGTGCACACGGATATTTGTTATCGAGCTTTATTTCTCCATTGACCAATAAGCGCACCGATGCGTATGGCGGCATTTTGGAAAACCGCTTGCGTTACCCACTGGCCGTGTTCAAAGCGGTACGCGCTGCATGGCCTCAGCATCTGCCCATGTCCGTGCGTATTTCTGCGCATGATTGGGTTGAAGGTGGCATAACACCCGCCGATGCGGTGCTGATTGCCAAAGCCTTCAAAGCCGCCGGCGCAGATGTGATTGACTGTTCTTCAGGACAAGTGAGCAAGCAAGAAAAACCCGTTTTTGGTCGTATGTTTCAGACTCCGTTTTCAGACCGCATTCGTCAAGAAGCCGGCATTGCCACGATTGCGGTAGGTGCCATCAGCGAAGCCGATCACGTCAACAGCATCATTGCTGCAGGGCGGGCCGACCTGTGTGCGGTAGCACGCCCCCATTTGGCCAACCCCGCTTGGACCTTGACAGAGGCAGCGCGTATTGGTTACCAAGCCATGCCATGGCCCAAACCCTATATATCTGGCAAACGACAGCTAGAAACTAGTTTTGAGCGTGCTGCCGTTCAGGCTGCGATCGCCACTCCAATCAGCAAATAGCTATGCCCAATAACACTCCCTTCCTCCAACAACGCCATGCTGTTGTCACGGGCGCCTCACGCGGCATCGGTGCGGCCATTGCACGCGCACTTACGTTTGCTGGTGCACACCTCACCTTGATCGGCAGGTCACGTGATAGCTTAGAAATTATTGCTGCAGAACTACGAGGTTTGACGCGCGTTCATACTGAAGTTGTTGATATCACCGACAACACAGCGGTCAACTTGGCCATGCAAGCTGCCGAACAAGCGCTAGGTCCCATAAACATCTTGGTCAATAACGCTGGACAAGCCATCAGTCAGCCTTTCGACAAAACAGACTTGGCGATGTGGCAAACCATGATCACAACCAACCTCACTGGCACCTACAGTTGCACGCATGCAGCATTGCCGTCTATGTTGAAAGCGGCATCCAGCGGTACGCCTGGGCGTATCATTCATGTGGCTAGCACAGCAGGCCTACAAGGTTATGCTTATGTATCCGCCTACACCGCTGCCAAGCATGGCGTTATCGGTCTGACTCGCGCTTTGGCACTTGAGCTTGCGCGCAAAAACATTACCGTGAATGCCATTTGCCCAGGCTTTACCGACACAGATATGGTGCGATCGGCTATTGAAAATATCGTAGCCAAGACTGGTAAAACTGCGACGCAAGCGCGCGAGGCTCTAGCAGATCGAAACCCACAAAAACAATTGGTACAACCAGAAGAAATCGCCCAAACTGTTTTGTGGCTATGCGGTCCAGGAAGTGCTGCCATCAATGGGCAAGCCATCGCTATCGACGGCGGGGAGTTAGCGGGATGAATACGGTGACCGAGACCCAAGACCAAGAGCTACGTGCACACAAAGACCACCATGCCTCGCTGCGCTTATGGCTTCGTTTGCTCTCATGCACAACGCTCATCGAAGAGACTATTCGACAAAAATTACGCGAGAAATTTGACATCACACTATCGCGCTTTGACTTGATGGCGCAACTAGAACGTCACCGTGAAGGCCTGACGATGGGCGAGTTATCACGCCGCATGATGGTCAGTGGGGGAAATATCACCGTGATCGTGGACCAATTAGAAAAAGAACAATTGGTGCAACGTAAAGTAGCGTCCACCGACCGTCGATCGTTTCGGGTGCTACTCACCGCATCAGGCCGTAAATCATTCGCCCGCATGGCTGTTGCCCACGAACAATGGGTGATCGATCTTTTCAGCGGATTGGATGAACTTGACCGAGAACAACTCAACGATTTATTAGGGCATCTCAAAACTGACATACATAGGCATCACACAACACCATCGCGCAAGGAGTCAACATGAGTCAGCGATATTTACCTGGTGAACCTCACCAACTGCCTCGACACAACCACGAGTTGGCCAACTACAAAGGTGAATTTGTTTTGTATGGATTCAAAGAGGGAGTGGCAACTATTTCTTTGAATCGACCTGAACGAAAAAATCCTTTGTCTTTTGAATCGTATGCCGAACTTCGCGATTTATTTCGTGCCATGAATTACGCCCAAGATGTACATGCCATTGTGATCACAGGCGCTGGACAAAACTTTTGTTCTGGCGGAGATGTCAATGAAATCATTGGTCCTCTCACCAAATTAGATATGCCTGGTCTCTTGAGCTTTACTCGTATGACAGGTGATGTCATCAAAGCTATGCGCGCCTGCCCCCAACCAATCGTGGCTGCTATCGACGGTATTTGCGCCGGTGCCGGGGCTTTGTTAGCTTTAGCCTCTGATCTGCGCTACGGCACGGAACGCAGTAAAACATATTTCTTGTTCAACAAAGTAGGCTTGGCCGGTTGCGATATGGGTGCCTGCGCTTTGTTGCCGCGTGTGATTGGTCAAGGACGCGCCTCTGAGTTGCTTTATTCCGGACGCGGGTTGCCCGGCGCAGAGGCCGAACGCTGGGGTTTTTACAACCGTCTGTGCACACCTGAAGAAGTCCTGGCACAAGCTCAAGCCATGGCATATGAACTGGCCACTGGGCCTACCTTTGCCAACGGTATGACAAAAAAAATGTTGCAACAAGAATGGAATATGGGCGTGGATGAAGCCATAGAAGCCGAGGCACAAGCACAAGCGATCTGCATGATGACGAATGATTTCCATCGGGCTTATCACGCATTTGTTGCTAAACAAAAACCTATATTTGAAGGGGATTGAGGTGAGCTTGCATCGCCAAATGGACTGGCCCTTTTTTGAAGCGTCCCACCGCCAACTCAAACAGGACTTGGTTGCATGGGCCTCAACGCACATCCATCCGAACCACACTGATGAATCGAATGTGGACGCACAATGCCAAACCTTAGTGCTCCAACTCGGACAAGCAGGCTGGTTGCGCCATGCGATTGCGGGCAAAGCCTATGGTGCTGTTAACGACAGTGTCGATACCCGGAGCATATGTTTGTTACGCGAAGAACTCGCTTGGCACCATGGGTTAGCGGACTTTGCATTTGCCATGCAAGGCTTAGGCTCTGGAGCCATTAGCTTGTTTGGTTCTGAATTACAAAAGCAGCACTACCTTCCCCGCGTGGCACAAGGCAGCGCGATTGCGGCTTTTGCATTAAGTGAGCCGCAAGCAGGCTCCGATGTAGCAGCGATGCGCTGCAGTGCCACACGCGAAGGCGATGACTACATCTTGAATGGCGAAAAGACCTGGATTTCAAACGGCGGCATAGCTGACTTTTATGTCGTGTTTGCGCGCACCGATGACGCCCCGGGCGCCAAAGGCATCAGTGCGTTCATTGTGGATGCCAACAGCACGGGTTTAGATATCGCCGAACGGATTGAAGTAATCGCGCCCCATCCCCTAGCCCGCTTGCGTTTTGTCAACACGCGTATTTCAGCGACACAACGCATTGGCGATAGTGGCGGTGGCTTTAAAGTGGCGATGGCAACCCTCGATGTGTTTCGCACTTCGGTCGCAGCCGCTGCTTTGGGCTTTGCTGGAAGAGCTCTACACGAATCACTATCTTGGGTTAAACAGCGCCAAATGTTTGGTCAAGCCTTGGCTGATTTTCAAATCACACAAACCAAATTGGCTGATATGGCCACCCTTCTTGATGCGGCACGTTTGCTCACCTATCGCGCCGCATGGTTGCGTGATCAAGGCCAACGCATTACCCAAGAAGCGGCGATGGCAAAATTAACCGCCACTGAAAACGCTCAGAAAATCATCGACATGGCAGTGCAATTGCATGGCGGCATGGGCGTAAAGAAGGGTTGCATGGTTGAATCGCTTTACCGCGAAATTCGTGCACTTCGTATCTATGAAGGTGCGACCGAGGTGCAGCAACTCATCATCGGACGTGAATTACTCAAAGCGAATTGAGTTTCAATATGGCATCACACACTCTACTTCCCTCTTCGCATACTGATACATTTGTTCGTACACAACTACCTCCATTTGCGCAGTGGCCAGAGTTCAATTTTGACCGACCAGAACTCACGTATCCCGAATGTCTGAATGTCACTTCAGATTTAGTCGACGTACACATCGCGCAAGGTTATGGGGCTAGACCTGCTTTGCACGGGTATAACGGCACGGTACCAATGAGCTGGAGTTACGCCGAACTTCAACAGCATGTGGATCGGATTGCCCATGTATTGACGCATGACATGGCTTTAGTTGCTGGCAACCGTTTGCTCTTGCGCGGTGGCAACACGCCCATGATGGCTGCTTGTTTTTTAGCGGGATTGAAAGCGGGCTTAGTGATGGTACCCACTATGCCTTTGTTACGCGCAGCAGAGTTGTCTCAGGTGATTCGCAAAGCCAATATCACAGCGGCGCTATGCATGTCCCACTTGGCGGAAGAGTTGAACCATTGCATCGACCCCGCTCATCCGCACCATGCACCAACACTAAAACAGGTTTTGCACTTTGGTCTCGCCGATGGCACCGGCTTAGAAGCCTTAATGCACTCGCACACACATCCTTTTCAGGCGCATCCCACTTCGCGTGACGATGCTTGCTTGATTGCCTTTACAAGCGGCACCACCGGCAGCCCCAAGGGAACGGTGCACTTTCACCGCGATGTGATGGCCATGTGTGATTTATTCCCTCGCTACATTCTTCATATGACGCCAAACGATGTGGTGTGCGGTACGCCACCCATTGCCTTCACGTTTGGACTGGGTGGCTTGCTGACATTTCCTTTGCGCTACGGCGCTTCTACAGTTTTATTAGAAAAACATACGCCCGAAACCTTGCTCAATACGATAGCCAGCTATCGCGCCACACAATGCTTCACAGCGCCTACGTTTTATCGTCAAATGGCCTTGCTCGCTGATGATTTTGATCTGAGCAGCCTGCGCCACCCCGTATCTGCGGGCGAGGCCTTGCCCGATGCAACACGACAACTGTGGAAAGAAAAAACGGGTATTGAAATCACCGATGGCATTGGTGGTACTGAAATGATTCATATCTACATCTCTAGTGCGGGTAAGCAGGTCCGCTCAGGTAGTATTGGTCAGGTAGTTCCTGGTTACACCGCGCGCATCGTAGATGACAACATGCAACCGGTGCCTCCAGGCACACCCGGCCGCTTGGCAGTGCGTGGTCCCACAGGGTGTCGATATTTAGATGACGCACGACAAAGCAACTATGTCAATGAAGGCTGGAATTTACCAGGTGACACGTTTTCGATGGATGAAGATGGTTACTTTTATTACGTGGCACGCAATGACGACATGATCATCTCTGCGGGTTATAACATTGCAGGCCCTGAAGTAGAAAGCGCGTTACTAAAACACCCTGCGGTAGTTGAATGTGGCGTCGTGGGTGTTCCTGATGCCGAACGTGGGCAAGTCGTGATGGCCTTCGTTGTGCTCAAGCCTGAATACAGCGCAGACACTGAGATGGTCGAAAACTTACAAAATTTCGTGAAGCAAAGCATTGCACCCTTCAAATATCCTAGACGAATTCAATTCATACCAGCGCTGCCGCGTACAGAAACTGGCAAGGTACAACGCTTTCGTCTACGTCAACTAGCTACCTAAAAAACAGAAAGACACCTATGTGGAGAGTTTTACAACCAGAGGGATGGCTCGAACCCAGAGGCTATGCCAACGGAATTGAAGCCAGAGGGCGACAAATTTATGTCGCTGGCATGATCGGTTGGAATCGACAAGCCCAGTTTGAATCCGACGACTTTGTCGCGCAATGCAAGCAAGCGTTACAAAATATCGTGGACACCCTAGCTTGCGCTCATGCAGGCCCAGAACACATCGTTCGTTTAACTTGGTATATCAAGAATAAAAAAGAATATCTCGCCAGAGCACGCGAATTGGGGCTGGCTTATCAGCAAGTCATCGGTCGCCATTACCCCGTGATGGCCTTGGTACAAGTGGCCGATTTGCTGGAAGATCGCGCCCTAGTGGAAATTGAAGCCACTGCCGTGATACCTGACTAAAGCCTCGTTTTTTAATACTTGCCAGCGTGCTTTTTGAAGTGTTCAATCAGGGCATTCGCTTCAACTGAAGACTCCGCGTTGACAGGCATAAGAGCAACAATTTCACGCTCGACCACAGGCCTCACTAGGGCTACGGTGGCAATAGACAAAGCTTGCGCCGCTGCCTTTGCACGTGAAATGGCATAAGAAGGCAAGATCGACACACCCTCGCCCTCCGACACTAACCCCAATGCCGTCGCTACTTGTGAGACTTCATATGCCGGTTGTAGATGCTTGCTCCACTTGAAGATAGTTTTGTCCACCAGCGAGCGTAAACCACTGCCATGGCGCATCAAGATCAGTGGTTCATCCACCAAACTCTGCCAAGAGACCTCGCGTTCTTGAGCCAGCGGATGATCAATATGACAAGCCAACATCAATTTGTCGACATACAACAAGTGCGCTGACAAATCGGTCACATCGCTGTTAGCAGTGCAAACCGCCATGTCAACATCACCACGACGCACTAGATCTGATAACGAATCGACGGGTGCATCCATCAGCACCACAGTGACCTGAGGGTGTTGGGAACGAAAACTGGCAATTACCTTGGGAAACAGAGCGCTAGCAAGCAGTGGTGACGCAGCAACTCGCAACTGCGCGGCTTTCATACGTTGCGACTGCTGAAGACTAGCAATACCGCTATCTAGCTGCTGGAAGACCAGCTCTACCGTAGGCAAAAATTGCTTGCCTGCATCGGTCAACACTACACGTCGGGTGGTGCGCTCGAACAAACGCATACCCAAATCGTCTTCCATACCCCGGACCAACATTGACAAGGCCGAGGGGGTCAGGTGCAGCCGAGTGGCTGCGCGCGTCATGCTGGATTCTTGGGCCACTGCTAAGAAAGCTCGCAGTTGACGAAGGCTCAGGTGAGAGGTGGCGAGTTTGAAAGGCATAGCCCAAGTTTATGCGGCTCAGAAACAACTGCGATTAAACAGTTGCGCTAAATGATTGTTCAATTTTTATCATTTGGCCCAAGACCCATTGTTTGCCAACAATAGACGCTTGATGACTGACATCCCCACAACTTCGACATTGCGCCGTGAAGACGCAGCTTTGCTGCGCGGTGAGGCGCGCTTTGGTCAAGACCTGAAACTGCCCCACTCCCTCCATCTAGCCTTTGTACGAAGCCCTCAAGCGCATGCACACATTGTGCAGATCGATACAGCCGAAGCACTAAAAATGCCCGGGGTACATGCCGTTTTGACCGCCACAGATTTAGGTCAGCACTGGTTGCCCGATATCAACCCCCTACTTCCCTTGCAACACGATGTTCGCTTTGAGCTACTCGCACAAGACACCTTATCCTACGTAGGGCAAGTGGTGGCTGTGGTCATTGCCCAGAACGCGCAACTGGCTAGCCGCGCTGCGGAGCTGGTGCAATTGTCTTTGCGCCCACTGCCCGTCGCTAGCGACTTTGACGCGCAAAGCCGCGTCACCACCCAAATACAGCACCACCATGGCGAACTGCCGCAAAACGCGCCTTCCGCCAGCATAAGTTTGGACGTGCCTCGCCTGTCAGCCATGCCTATGGAGCCACGCGCCTGCAGCGCAACTTGGCATGACGATACGCAGAGCATCACACTGTGGGTAGCGACACAAACTCCGTCAAGAGCGCAAGCCGATGCCGCCAATGTGTTGGGCATTGACGTGGGGCAGGTACATGTGATCTGCCCCAACGTGGGTGGTGCATTTGGCGCACGTGCCTCAGTGAGTCCAGAAGACCTCTTGGTAGCTTTGACTGCTCGCTATATGAGAACCACCGTGCGCTGGGCTTCCTCGCGCTCCGAAGATTTTCTGGGTGGTGTGCAAGGTCGAGGGGCACGAATAGATGGAGAACTCTGGATAAACGCGCAAGGCCGCCTGCAAGGGCTCTCAGCCAAATTGCATTTCACCTTAGGGGCTTGGTTGCCCTATTCAGGTGTTGTGCCCTTGCGCAATGCCGCGCGTATTTTGCCTGGTCCCTACGATTTGCATCATTTAAAAATTGACGGTATCGCAACTCGCGCAAACACAGCGCCAGTAAATATTTATCGAGGCGCAGGGCGTCCTGAAGCAGCGTTGCTGATGGAAACCTTAATGGATATGGCGGCGCGCCAACATGGCATTGATCCAGTTGACCTACGTATGAAAAATTTAATTTCAGCGCAAGATATGCCTTATACAACAGCTAACGGCGAAGTGCTGGATTCGGGTGACTATGCCCAAGCGCTGAGACAAGCCTGCGATCACTTTGGCTACACACATGAGCGCACAGAACAAAACAAACGTCGCGCCCGAGGTGAATGGGTCGGCATTGGTGTAGCGATGTACATCGAGCCTTGCGGCCAAGGCTGGGAATCCGCACGCGTCACGCTATCAAGCAATGGACGCGTGACGGTCGCCAGTGGCTCGCCCGCTCAAGGCCAAGGACACATCACGACTTACGCACGTATTGCTGCAGAATGTTTAGGATGCGATGAGAGCCAAGTCGATGTCTTAATGGGGGATACGCAAACTTGCCCCATAGGAATTGGGTCTCTCGCAAGTCGTAGTACCGCCATCGCCGGCAGCGCGATCATTCAAGCATGTACTCGTGCTCGCGAACAAGAGCGCCTCGGCGTCAATTACCCCATCACCGTCGAGGAGCGCTTCACCGCCAAAGAAGCCTGGAGCTTCGGTTGCGTGGTGGTGCGCTTAAGCATTGATGCAGACACAGGTAAACCCACCATCGAGCGCGTGATATGGGTTGACGATGCTGGCCATATCGTGCACCCGAAGCTTGCAAATGGTCAGCTTATCGGTGGTGCGGCCCAAGGCCTTGGTCAGGCCCTGATGGAGCAACTCATTTATGACGAGCAGGGCCAACTGGTCACGGGTTCTCTGATGGATTACGCCATCCCCCGCGCCAGCGATATGCCCGAAATAGACATCTTGTCGATGCACACACCCAGTCCATTCAACTTACTGGGCGCCAAAGGGGTTGGAGAGGCTGGGTGTATCGGAATTCCAGCCGCCTTGATGAATGCCGCGCGAGACGCCCTGTCTCCGATTGGTGAGACCACGCTTCAATTTCCACTCACTTCAGAGCAACTCTGGCGTGTCATGCAAATAAATCAACAATAGGAAAAATCATGAAATATAAAAAATCCGACGCTAAGGAATACGCACGCGAACACATGGTGGGTGTATGGGCCGCCAGTCTTACGCCCTTTGATGCATCGCTCAAACTAGACGAAAAAGCTTACCGTGACAACTTAAATCACTGGATTAACACTCTGAATCTGGGTGGGTTGTTTATTGCGGGAAAGCAAGCTGAGTTTTTCTCGATGGGTTTGGCTGAACGAAAACGGTTGATGGAGTTGTCAGTCGAAGTGGCAAACGAAGCTGGCAACCGCAACGGAAAAGGTCATTGCGGCATCGTCACTTCTTGCTCTGACACCAATTTGGATGTGGTGCTAGATTTAGCGCAACATTCACAAAACATTGGCGCGGACTTTGTGATCGTGCACAGCCCTGTGCTGCACTTTGGCGCGGACACCGATGAAACTATTTACGAGTACTACCGATACTTATCTGAAAAAATTGACATTGGATTGGCCATGTGGAATCACCCCGATTGCGGCTATGTAATGAGCCCCGAACTCTGCGCCCGCATTGCCGACTTACCCAACGTAGTGGCCATCAAATACAGCACAGATCGAGATAAGTACAAACGCCTCACCGAGATGGTGGGTCATAAAATTCATGTAAGTAACCCCGATGAGCATGATTGGTTAGAAAACGTCATCGAGCTGGGTTGGAAGCTTTACCTCTGCTCAACGCCGCCCTTCTTGCTTCAGACGGCCGCAGATCAGCGTATGAATGAGTACACCCAACTGGCTTTTGCAGGTAAGTATGACGAAGCGCGCCGCGTACGCGACAGCATGAATCCTTTGCGTGAAGCCTTCAAACACTCTAAGCCCAAAGGTAAACCGCAAGCACATGCCAAGTATTGGCAAGAGCTTCTTGGTCAGCATGGCGGACCTGTGCGCCGGCCATTGTTGCAACTCACCGAAGCAGAACGAGAGGCAACACAAAAGGCCTTTGCATCTTCAGGTCTCAAACTGAAATAAGTTTCGTGGAAACCGTCCCCATCAGCCTGCAACTCAATCATCGGGCCATCACCCTCGAGATAGCGCCATCTTTGTTGTTGATCGATATGTTGCGCGAGGAATGCCAACTGACCGGAACACACCAGGGATGTGACACGGCGCAATGCGGGGCCTGCACGGTGTTGGTCGATGGACGGGCCATCAAATCCTGCAACCGCTTGGCACTTCAGTGCACCAACCAATCTGTTTTGACGATTGAAGGCGTGGCACCAAATACCCATGAACTTCATGTCATGCAGCAATGCTTCAGCCAGCACCAAGCTTTGCAGTGTGGCTTTTGCACCCCAGGGTTTGTCATGCGCGCTCTAGCCATGGTGCACGAGGATGTGCCGGCAACACCGCACGCGGTACGCGAAGCCTTGTCTGGAAACCTCTGCCGCTGCACGGGCTATGAGGGTATCGTTAAAGCTATATGCGAGGGCCTTGAGCAGTTGAGGCGTGTCGAAGGATGAATACAGTCGCCTACCTTCGCCCTCGTTCGATCGCTGAGGTCTCTGAGTGCTTAACATCGTTACCAGAAGCAAGGTTGCTGGCGGGCGGACAAAGTCTGATAGCGGCATGGCGTCTAAGACTTTGCGAACCAACACATTTTGTAGATCTGCAAGATGTACCTGACTTGAAGGATATTCGACTTGAAGGTGACGCTTTGTGGATTGGTGCGATGTGCACACATGCGCAGATTGCAGAAAGTCCACTCATCCAGGCACAGTACCCCATGCTCAGTGCGTTGGCGCAAGGGATCGCCGATGCACAAATCCGCAACGTTGGCACCATCGGTGGTGCCTTGGCCAACAACGACCCTGCAGCGTGCTGGCCCGCCGGAGTCCTAGCAATGCATGCCGATATCGTGAGCAATCGAAGAGTGATCAACGCAGATGCATTTTTTCAAGGTTTCTTCAACACAGCCTTGAAAGAGGGTGAATGGATTCTGGGTTTGCGCTTCTCTCGCATAGCGTGGGCAACGTATTTGAAGTTCGAACAAGTGGCTTCGCGATTTGCTTTAGTCGGTGTGGCGGTGGTACGTGCGACAAATGGGCAAGTGCGGGTGGTGGTCACTGGCTTAGGACAAGGTGTAACGCGCTGGCATGCTGCTGAAACCAATCTCACTTCAGCTTGGCATGTGCAGTCATTGAACAGACTGGAATTTGAATCCGACAAAGTGTTATCGGATATCCATGCCAGTGCAAAGTACCGGGCCCATTTGGTCGCTGTGTTGTGTCGACGTGCAGTTGCAGCGAACACAGGGGAGTCTGCCGCCATGCAAAGACAACCATTGATAACACCCTCAGATAATGGTTCGAACGTTTTTTGAAAGGTAATTTGCAATGACCTCGACAATCTCTGGACCAACTCCCGATCACTACAGTCAGCCTTTGAACTTTGACCATTGGGTTCGCTCTAATACGCATTTGCTCAAACCCCCCGTGGGTAACCAACAGATCTGGAAAAACTCAGATCTTATTTGTACCGTTGTCGGAGGTCCGAATCAACGCACCGACTTTCACGTTGACCCTTATGAGGAGTATTTCCACCAGTTCAAAGGCAACGCCTCATTACTTATTGCAGACCGCGGAAAGATTGAAAGGGTGCACTTGCGTGAAGGTGATATTTTTCTATTGCCAGCGTTTGTACGTCACTCGCCTCAGCGTCCTGAAGCTGGCAGCTTATGCACCGTGATTGAGCGAAGCAGGCCTATTGGCGTGATGGATGCCTTTGAGTGGTATTGCGCACAATGTGGCGGGTTGGTGGCTCGTCGCGAACTGCAGTTGCAAAGCATTGTGGAGGATCTGCCCAAGGCTTTTTCATCTTTCTATGACACCACCGAGGCAGAACGCAAGTGTTCGCACTGTGGAACGGTTCATGCAGGACGTGATTGGGCAGCTTGGCTTCAACTTTGTGGCCAAAGTTTCGTGGAAACCCTAATACCATAATTTATTTCAAGATTAAAATTAATTTTGCTTTTCTCCTTCAAACAAAGGTCTCCCATGATGAAACTACCGGTCAAGTCTTTTTCCCTAGTTTGTGCACTCACACTCACCAGTGTGATCAGTTACGCACAACAACCTCTAAAGATTGGTTTTTTGGGCACGCTTTCTGGCCCCGCTGGTGCGCTGGGCCAAGACCAATACGATGCCTTCATGCTTGGCATCGAACACCTAGATGGCAAGCTGGGTAACAGCACCGTTCAAGTACTCAAAGAAGACGATCAACTCAAGCCTGACTTAGGTGTTGAGTTGGTCAAGAAATTGATTGAGAAAGAAAAAGTTAGCATCATCACCGGCGTAACTTTTTCCAATGTGATGATGGCGGTGCACAAGCCCATCACCGATGCTGGCGTATTCTTGATTGGTTCCAACGCTGGCCCTTCGCCCATTACTGGCAAGGGATGCAGTCCCATGTATTTTTCAACCTCCTGGAACAACGACTCACTGCATGAGTCTATGGGCGTTTACGCACGCGAGCAAAACTACAAGCGCGTTTACCTGATGGCGCCCAACTACCAAGCAGGCAAAGATGCTTTGGCAGGTTTTAAGGCCCAATACAAGGGGGCTGCGATCGACGAGATTTACACCCAAGTAAACCAACCTGATTACTCTGCCGAAATCGCACAAATGCAGGCAGCCAAGCCTGATGCGGTATATGTGTTTTATCCAGGTGGTATGGGTGTTAATTTTGTCAAGCAATACCAACAAGCCGGCTTGCTTGGAAAACTGCCTCTATTGTCAGCGTCTACGGTAGACGGTACAACACTACCTGCACTCAAAGATATAGCCTTAGGTGTAATAACAAGCTCACCCTACAGCCCTGATATCGATAACCCACAAAACAAAAAATTTGTCGACGACTTCCGCAAAAAGTACAACCGTGTTCCATCGCTTTACGCTGCACAAAGCTATGACGCAGCCATGCTGCTGAACTCAGCATTGCTCAAGACGCAAGGCAAAGTGGATCGCGAACCGTTCCGCGCCGCTTTGAAGCAAGCCAACTTCAAGTCGGTGGCCGGGCCCTTCAAGTTCAACAACAACCAGTTCCCTATTCGTAACTTCTACCGTGTTGACGTGGCCAAAGACAGCAGTGGCCAAGCAGCTTTGGTAAACAAAGGCGTGGTACTCAAAGACCACGCCGACGCTTATGCCAGCCAGTGCGCCATGAACTAATGAGTGTTTTGAAAGCGATAGGACCTGTGACGCGCCATAGGCTTGGCGCATGACGTCCTCGCTATTTTTTATTCAACTCCTCAACGGACTGCAACTCGGGGTACTACTTTTCATGTTGTCAGCGGGCTTGACGCTCGTGTTTGGCATCATGAGTTTTGTTAACTTGGCACACGGCTGCCTCTACATGATGGGCGCCTACTTTGCTGCGACTGTTTATGCGGCGACCGACTCGTTTGTTGCAGCAGGCTTAGCAGCCGTGGGCGGTGGTGGCTTGTTAGCAGCATTGGTGGAATGGGTGGTGGCTCGGCGTTTGTATGCGCGTGATCACCTCGACCAAGTTCTGGCCACCTTCGGCCTGATTTTGTTTTTTAATGAACTGGCACGTTGGGTATGGGGCGCATCGCCCTTTTACATGAACGTGCCCCCCGCTTTATCGGGAACACTCAATATATTGGGCGTGATGTATCCGATGTATCGCTTTGCCATCATCAGTGCTGGCTTGATTGCAGCACTGGGGTGTTACCTGTTGATTGCAAAGACCCGGGTGGGCATGTTGATTCGGGCTGGCTCGCTTAATCCCACCATGGTGGCCGCTTTGGGAGTGAATATTCGCTTGCTCAACGCCTTGGTTTTTTCTCTAGGTGGCGCGCTGGCTGGGTTAGCCGGCTTGATGAGCAGTCCCATCTTATCGGTACAACCGGGCATGGGTGAACCTATTTTGATTTTGGTGATGATCGTTATCGTCATTGGAGGCATTGGCTCGGTACAAGGCGCTTTTTATGCGGCTTTGATGGTGGGATTAATTGATACAGCTGGCCGTGCATTTTTGCCCATGCTGCTACGTGAATTCATTGATCGCAGCACCGCCCAAGCCGCAGGCCCAGCTATTGCGTCCATGCTGACTTGCATATTCATGGCCACCGTGTTGGCCCTGCGGCCGCAGGGCTTGTTTCCCGTGAAGAATAAATGAAAGCTCGCCTGACGTTAGTTATCACTGCAGGACTTTTGCTCGTATTAGCCATACTGCCTTTGTACGCGCGCTGGTTAGAAGAACCTTTTTTGCTGACATTTTCAACCCGCGCCTTGATTCTGGCCTTGGCAGCACTCAGCTTGAACATTGTGCTCGGCTTCGGCGGAATGGTGAGTTTTGGACACGCTTTATATCTAGGTTTGGGGGCTTACAGCGTGGGCATTTCGGCAAGCCACGGGATAGACAACGGTGCGATGCAATTACTAATGACAGTTATGTTGTGTGCTGTGGTGGGGCTAGCAACGGGGTGGGTCTGTCTACGAACAAGTGGCATTGGCTTCATCATGATTACATTGGCGTTTGCCCAAATGTTTTATTACTTATTCGTCAGCCTTAAACAGTACGGTGGGGACGACGGGTTATCGATCTCTTTGCGGAGTAACTTAGTTGGCTTGGACATGAGCGCACCCCTCACCCTCTACTACTCCTCCTTTGCTAGCGTGTTGGCGGTGGTTGTCTGGACACAACACATGGTGCGCGCGCCTTTTGGTATGGTGTTACAAGCTTGCCGCATGAATGAAAGGCGCATGAGCGCCTTGGGTTTTCACACACTGCGCTACAAACTCAGTGCTTATGTATTGTCTTGCGTGATCGCGGGAGTGGCAGGTTTTTTGTACGCCAACCTTACCGGATACGCCTCACCCGCTTATCTGGCTTGGACAGTATCCGGAGAGCTCATTGTGATGGTGGTGCTGGGTGGCATGGGCACCGTACTGGGCCCGTTGGTGGGCGCGTTGACATTGTTAGGCTGTGAAGAACTGCTTAAGGGCATGACTGAGCACTGGCCCATCATCTTAGGACCGCTGATTGTGTTGGTGGTGTTGCTCGCGCGGCGCGGCTTGTTCGGCTTGGCACTGGATTGGGATGCGCGCCATGCCCAAGCGAAGGTAAAGCCATGACAGCGCCCAGCAAAGCACCTCTTCAAACGCAATCCTTGGTCAAACGCTACGGAGGATTGCTGGCCACCGACAATGTGAGCTTGAGTCTGGTCCATGGCGAGTTACATGCCATCATTGGCCCCAACGGTGCCGGTAAAACCACTCTTATTGGTCAACTGGGTGGCGAACTACAGCCTGACAGTGGCGATGTTTTTTTGCAAGGTGAGTGCGTCACTGCGCTGCCCGCCGCTGATCGTGCATTACGCGGTTTGGCGCGCTCCTACCAAATTTCTTCTGCCTTTCCTGAATTTACAGTGATCGAGAGCGTGGCCTTGGCCAAACAAGCACATGGGGGCCAAAGCTTTGGCGCTTGGCGTGCACTGCTAAAACGCACGCATTTGGTCGACGCAGCGGAACACGCAATAGCCAAAGCGGGATTGAGTCACCGCATCAGCCAACGCGTGTCCGAACTGGCACACGGCGAACGTCGTCAATTAGAACTGGCCATGGTGTTGGTGAGTCAACCCAAAGTGTTACTGTTAGACGAACCCATGGCGGGCATGAGTCACCAAGAATCTATGAAGGTAGTCGACTTGCTCGCAGGTCTCAAAGGCCAGTACACGCTCCTTTTGGTAGAGCACGATATGCAAGCCGTATTCGCATTAGCTGACACCATCTCGGTGTTAGTCAACGGCGCGATCATTGCCAGCGGCAAACCCGAAAATATTCGACAAAACCCAGACGTTCGCTCCGCCTATTTGGGTGACGAGGAGCTACCCGAATGAGCGCAACGCCTTTGTTGCAGGTCCACGACCTTGAAACTTGCTATGGCGACGCACAAGCTTTGTTTGGTGCCAGCCTTACCGTGGCAGAGGGCGAGTTTGTTACCTTACTAGGGCGCAACGGTATGGGAAAAACCACTACCGTGCGCTCGACTATGGGGATCATGCCCCCGCGTCGAGGTCGCATTGTGTTTGCGGGACAAGACATTACGCACCTACCTTCACACCAAATTGCTCGCTTAGGTATTGGCTTGGTACCAGAGCAACGCCAAGTGTTTGCTAACCTCACCGTCTATGAAAACTTGGTAGCCACTGCGCACAACCGTTTGAACCAGCGCGAGCCTTGGACATTGGATCGCATTTATCAGTTGTTTCCTCGTCTCAAAGAGCGTGCCGGCAACCTCGGAGCCAACTTGTCGGGAGGTGAGCAACAAATGCTAGCGATAGGTCGTGCATTGATGACTAACCCGCGTTTGTTAATTTTGGATGAAGCCACGGAGGGCCTGGCCCCCTTGGTGCGCGCAGAGATATGGCACTGTTTGCAAACCCTCAAGCAGTCAGGATTGTCAGTGCTCGTGATCGACAAAAACCTAGTGCCTTTGATTCGCTTAGCTGACAACCACTTCATATTAGAAAAGGGACAAACCATTTGGCATGGCACTTCTGCGAGCCTGATGGACGCACGCCACGATCTCAAGGAAAGCCTCGGTGTCTGATTGGCAGGACTGCCGCAATAAAGACCCCCCAATAAACAAAGCTTGGCAGTTTAGTTTGTAGCCCTGATTCAGCCAAAGACCACAGGGGCAAAGTAGCGCTCTACCGTTGCCATCAAACTTAAACCGACCACCCACGACGTTTTAGGATTCTTAGGAGCTGGTTTGTTCACAATTTTTAATTGCATGTCGCCAAACGGTCCGATTGCATGCACACAGTGCGTATTACCCGTTGCATCAGGATCGACCACGATGCGGACTTGTGTCGCTTCAAACCCAATACCCGCTATCGCCAAGCTTGCTGCCACATTCAAGTTTTGAGGATATCGCAATGCAGCCTCTCGAGCCTTTCCGTCAAACAACACCACCTCATCACCGTTATGCTGCGTCTTGCTTAAACCTTGCAGCTCGTCAGTCCATGCAGATGGGGGTTTGCGAGATTCATAGACAACCTGTGTCTGAGGCAAATCTCGCACGGCACGAATGTAATCAAGTCCGCCAATCGCACCGCTAGGGAAAATCAACTTCGCGCGCCCCTGGACTGCGGCTTGACAGAGTTGTTGGTAAAAGATTTCATCTGCCATCACGCCCACTGAAACTGCTACAAATGACACGCCAGCGGCCAGACATACTGGCGCAAAATCACGAACGGCTTGATGACCAGCAGCCTCCACCACCAAATCGGGGCGAAACTGCAATACCTCTTGCGCGCTTGACAAGCAAGTTAACCCCACTGGTAGTTTTGCACGAGAAGGAGATTGCACCTTTAGCAAGACAGCCATAGTGCAATCCGTACCGTATTTGCCACGCAAGCGTTCTATTAATTCAGCTGCGATGGCACCATAGCCAATGATGACTAAACGAACATTCATAATTTATCCAACTCTTTTAAAAGTTAACTTTTACCAAAGCCGCCGCCACCGGGTGTATGAATTTCAAACACATCGCCTGCTTGCATGTCCACTTGGGCAATATGCGGCACATCCTGTTGCGTTCCGTCTTGTCGCACGACTCGGTTAATACCAACAGCCCCTGCGCTACCACCTGCCATACCAAACGCAGCATGCACACGCGCATTGGACAAGATACTGGCCGTCATAGGTTCTAGAAATTCAATGCGACGGATACCTCCATTGCCCCCTTGCCAACGCCCTGCACCTCCAGAGCCCTCGCGTATCGCGTAGCTTTGTAAGCGCACTGGAAAGCGAAACTCCAAAACCTCTGGGTCAGTCAAACGCGAGTTAGTCATATGCGTTTGCACCACGCTGGTTCCGTCAAAGCCATCGCCTGCCCCGCTACCGCCAGAAATAGTTTCGTAATACTGGTACTGCGCATTGCCAAAGGTCAGGTTGTTCATCGTGGGTTGGCTACTGGCCATGACACCTAGCGCGCCATACAAAGCGTTGGTAATGCAGCTCGACGTTTCAACATTCCCCGCCACCACCGATGCTGGTGGCAAAGGATTGAGCATGGACCCTTCTGGAATGATCACCTTCAAAGGCTTCAAGCAGCCTGCGTTGAGCGGTATATCGTCATCCACCAAGGAACGGAACACATACAACACTGCAGCCATACATACTGCAGTTGGTGCATTGAAGTTATTGGTTTGTTGCGCTGAGGTACCCGTGAAGTCAATCTCGGCAGTACGTTCTTTCGCGTTGACACTAATGGCGACTTGAATTTGCGCGCCATTGTCTAAAGACAAGGTGAACGATCCATCTTTCAAATGGGTGATGACGCGGCGCACAGACTCCTCTGCGTTGTCTTGCACATGGCCCATATAAGCTTTGACAACAGGTAAACCAAACTGCATCACCATCTTGCGTAACTCTTGCACACCTTTTTCATTGGCGGCAATTTGGGCTTTCAAGTCGGCCATATTTTGTGCAGGGTTGCGGCTGGGGTATTGGCCACTTTGAAGCAATGCCACCATCTCTGCCTCACGCAATACACCACGCTCCACCAACAAAACATTGTTGATCTGCACGCCCTCTTCTTCAATCCGCGTAGAAAACGGTGGCATTGATCCGGGCGTGACACCACCGATATCGGCATGGTGGCCACGAGAGCCTACATAAAAGTCTGGCGTCTTGGAACCGTCTAAGTACACAGGAGTGATAACTGTAATGTCTGGCAAATGCGTGCCACCATGGTACGGATCATTCAACACAAAAACATTGCCCTCTTGCATAGTCTTGGCGTTTTCGCGAATCACCGTTTTGATGCTCTCGCCCATAGAACCCAAATGCACAGGCATATGGGGTGCATTGGCAATCAAATTGCCTTGCGCATCAAACAGTGCGCAAGAAAAATCAAGCCGCTCTTTGATGTTGACCGAATGCGCCGTGTTTTGCAGTTGCAAACCCATTTGCTCTGCAATATTCATGAATAGGTTGTTGAACACTTCAAGCAACACAGGGTCTGCTTGGGTGCCTGCAGCAAATTGCGTTTCTTTGTCGAGGTAGCGCTCGAGCACCAAATGGTCTAGCGCAGACACCCGCGCCTGCCAACCAGGCTCAATCACCGTTGTGGCATTTTTTTCAGCAATGATGGCCGGGCCTTGCAATACATCGCCTGGTCGCAAATCTTCTCGCACGACCAAGGCAGCATCACGCCACTCACCATTGGCGTAGACCTTCACCGTATCGCGTTGCGGCACATCTCGCAAAGGATGCAAGGCGTGCACTTGCTCTGCTAATGTTTCACCCTTGAGCAAAACCTCGACAGAAACAGCCTCCACCATCAAGGGCTTGTTTGCCATTAAAAATGCAAAGCGTTGTTGGTAGGCTTTTTCGAAAGCTTGTTGAATCTCTTGCAGACTTCCAAAAGGGACTACCAACGCAGCGTCGCTGCCTTGATAGCGTACATGCACCCGTTGGTGCACTTCCAGATCGGAAGCCATGATGGCTTGCTGGTTGAACTCTGCTTGCGCAGATTTTGTCAATGCACCTATCGTTTGCTGTAAGCGCGGCAAAACTTCGGCGTCAAGCAATTGTTCAACCGCTTGTTCACGCATCACGTTTTGATCGGCCAAGCCCATGCCATAAGCAGACAACACACCGGCCATTGGATGTACCAAGACGCGCGTCATGCCCAAGGCATCTGCTACCAAACACGCGTGTTGCCCACCAGCACCGCCAAAACATTGCAAGGTGTAACGCGTCACGTCATAACCACGGGCCACTGAAATTTTCTTGATGGCATTGGCCATTTGCTGCACCGCAATGTGCACAAAACCTTCGGCTATAGCTTCAGCAGATCGCTGCATGTCTTTGGCTAATGCATTGAACTGTTGCTGCACCACCTCTCTGTTAAGCGGCTCGTTAGCTTGCGGGCCAAATACATGTGGAAAGTAATGGGGTTGAATTTTCCCCAGCAAGACATTCGCGTCTGTCACGGCTAAGGGGCCACCACGCCTATAACTTGCTGGCCCTGGGTTGGCTCCAGCGCTTTGTGGACCCACACGCATGCGGGCACCGTCAAACCGCAGAATGGATCCGCCGCCTGCAGCCACGGTGTGAATACTCATCATCGGCGCGCGCATGCGCACACCGGCCACTTGCGTTTCAAACTCGCGCTCAAATGTGCCAGCGAAATGTGAGACATCGGTAGAGGTGCCGCCCATGTCAAAACCAATCACTTGCACGGGTTCATCGTTCGCCATATTAGCGAAAGCCAATTGCGCCGTGCGTGCCATACCTACGATGCCACCAGCAGGGCCCGACAAAATCGCGTCTTTGCCTTTAAATGCATGGGCATCCGTCAATCCGCCAGACGACTGCATGAAATACAGGGGCACGCCAGGCATATCGGCAGCAACCAAATCCACATAGCGTCGCAAGATGGGTGACAGATATGCGTCGACTACGGTTGTGTCGCCACGGCTGACAAACTTCATCAAGGGGCTGGTACCGTGCGAGGTGCTGATTTGCGTGAATCCGATTTGCTCGGCAAGTTCCTTTGCTTGCACTTCATGGCTTGAGTAACGGTACCCATGCATAAAGACGATGGCCACGCTTCGCAAGCCTGCATCGAAAGCACTTTGTAATTGTTTGCGCAAACTATCTGCGTTCAAGGCTTGCACTAATTCGCCATGCGCGCCCATGCGCTCATTGGCTTCAATCACCCGCGCATACAACAACTCGGGCAACACAATGCGCCGATCAAATAAGCGCGGGCGGTTTTGGTAGGCGATACGCAGGGCGTCGCGAAAGCCTTGGGTAGTCACTAACAGCGTTGGTTCGCCTTTGCGTTCCAACAAGGCATTGGTCGCCACGGTAGTGCCCATCTTGACGCACTCCACTAGTGCTGAAGTGATGGACGCGTTTGCGGCGAGGCCCAATAAATGTCGAATGCCCGCAACAGCGGCATCGCGGTAATGCTCCGGGTTGTCGCTGAGTAATTTATGGGTAACTAACTGGCCATCGGGTTGCTTGGCCACGATGTCGGTGAAGGTGCCGCCTCTATCTATCCAGAATTGCCATTTTTTGTCTCTTACCCCTGCACTCATAAATTTTCAATGTTTATTTAGCACTGGATCGGCAATCCGCGCCTTTGAACTCAAACGTCACCACTTTGCCTTTTTGAATTTCAAAGGTGGTTTGGCAATTGCTCCAAAAGGTCAGCGATGGAATCCAGCCATTGGCACCCCCAAAGATAGAGGTGCCCGCCACAGTGTTTTGAGCATCCGTATTGATACCAGGAGAAGACACCTCGCCGGAGGTGGTGTAGACCAAATACGTGAAGCCATCGACTTCATACGTTTTATTGGGTTTACCCCATTTGGCGACCAGGGCAGATTCATCCTCACCAACCCAGGCATTCAGGGTCTTTTGGTAATTAGCGGAAGTGGCGCAACCTGCTAGCAACAAAAGTGCGCAAAGGAAGTAACTGGGTTTAAACATGGGAGGTTCCGTTTCAAGGGGGCCGGGTCGGGAGATGCTGGGATCAAGCAGTTGTTTGCACAGCCATTGTATGAATTTCAGAAGCGCCCCAAATACTGGCTATAGTTCACCTTTTGGCGTGTAAAAAGCCACGGTTTTTGGTCTTACCTGTTCAGGAGTTCTTATGCAACGTCGTTATTTTTCCTTATCTGCCATCGCGCTCTCGCTTTTTGCCAGCAGCGTTTTTGCCCAAACCAAATGGGACCTGCCCGCGGCATACGCAGCAACTAATTTCCATTCAGAAAACTTGGTCCAGTTTGCCAAAGATGTCGATGCTGCCACCGCTGGCAAACTCAAAATTACCGTACACGCCAATGCGTCACTTTTCAAGGCTAACGAGATCAAACGTGCTGTGCAAGGCGGTCAAGCGCAAATTGGTGAAGTGTTGTTGGTGAATTTCGAAAACGAGAATGCTATTTATGGTGCAGATGGCGTTCCCTTCTTGGCTACCAGTTATGCGGACTCCAAGCGCTTATATGACGCGCAAAAACCTGTATTGGAAAAACTCTTGGCCGCTCAAGGCATGAAGCTGTTATTTGCTGTGGCTTGGCCTTCTCAAGGCATTTACACCAAAAAAGAAATTAATTCAGTTGCAGACTTGCGCGGGATCAAATGGCGCGCCTACAGTCCTGCCACTGCCAAAATTGCAGAACTCATAGGCGCACAACCTGTAACTATCCAAGCTGCAGAACTTTCCCAAGCCTTGGCCACGGGGGTTATTGAAAGCTACATGAGCTCTGGCGCTACTGGCTTCGACACCAAAACCTATGAAAGCTTAAAGTATTTCTACGATACCCAAGCTTGGTTACCTAAGAACGCAGTCATCGTGAATAAAAAAGCTTTTGATGCGCTAGATCCCGCCACCCAAGCTGCTTTGGTAAAGACTGCTGCAGAAGCGGAGACACGCGGCTGGAAAGTCAGCGCAGAAAAAGACGGTTTCTACAAAAAAGCTTTGACTGAAAAAGGCATGCAAATCGTCACCCCATCGCCCAAGCTGATGGCAGACATGAAACAAGTCGGTGCCATCATGTTGGCCGACTGGCAAAAACGCGCGGGTGCTGATGGTGAGGCCATCATTTCCACCTTCAACCAATCTGCCAAGCCTGCAGCCAAAGCGAAAAAATAATGCGCCGATTTTTAGATCGGCTGTATTACGCATCAGGTGCACTGGGAGCCTTGTTTATTTTGGCGCTATGCGCTTTGATGATTGCCCAAAGCGTATTGCGTGAGTTTGGGGTTCGTACGGGTGCTGTTAACGATGTAGTGGCATGGTTTTGTGCTGCGGCATCTTTTTTCAGCATGGCCCATGCATTCAAACACGGCGACTTTGTCCGTGTTACGTTGTTGATCGACAGCTTGCCTGAGGCGTGGCGTAAACGTTTTGAGATTGCCGCCTTGCTGGTGGGCAATATAGCCGTCGCGTATCTGGCATGGTGGGCTTGCAAATTTACCCACGAGAGTTGGGAATTCAACGAAGTGGCGCAAGGACTGTTGCCCTTGCCACTCTGGATTCCGCAATTGAGTTTTGCGCTCGGATCTGTTCTTTTGTGGATCGCCCTTTTTGACGAATTGATCTTGGTGCTAAAAGGTCAAACCCCTACCTATGTGCGTGAAGTGCAAGAGCGCCATGCGCGGGGTGATTTCTCTTCCGACGTTTGATTTTTTAGCCTCCAAGGTTTCCATGGACATTCTTCTCGTCGGCGGTCTTCTCTTACTCGTCATGATG
>Ga0214921_10001354_pt1 | contig 42254 bp, 55 predicted proteins | sample LL1505_MetaG_FD_177992 | JGI IMG/M metagenome (GOLD analysis project Ga0214921, IMG submission 177992) | Freshwater microbial communities from Lake Lanier, Atlanta, Georgia, United States - LL-1505 | ecosystem: Environmental > Aquatic > Freshwater > Lake | place: USA: Georgia | collected...
AGTGTCAATCAAAATGGGTATCCGGAAGAAGGCAGCAGGGTTTTTGAATGGGGCTGGAACCCAATAGGTGGTTCTCAAGGATTTGATGATGGGTTGACACCAAATTCTTTGGTATTAAACTTTACACTTGGCGACGTAACGGTAACTTAGGAATCAAAATGAATCGTAAAGAAGTTAAGGGCATTGCTGATGTCGAAGCCGCAAAAGCGGTCAAAGGACATGAGAAAAAAATGCACGGCATGAAGAAAGGCGGGCCTACAAGCCTTGATCGCAAAAAGTTTGGACGTAATATGTCCCGCGCAATGAACCAGAGGTAATCATGTTTACTATGAAAAAAAGCGGGAAAGAAATTGGCCCAGCCAGTGTTTATGCCAAACCACATACTGGCTCCAGCCCAAAAGTTGAGTTAGGTAACGGTTACGGCAAGTCAAATAAAAGCGATCAGCTTGATGACATGGCTGTAAGTGTTAACGCTGTCAAAAGCAAGCCTTATCCCGAAGCAAAAACATCTGGTATCAAAATCCGTGGAACTGGCGCTGCTACAAAAGGCACAATGGCTAGAGGCCCAATGGCATGAACTACACCGAGTTGGTTGCGGCGGTTCAGAATTATTCTGAGAATAGCTTTGACTATTCAACGACGCCTAGCATCCTTAATCGGTTTATTCAACAAGCTGAACAGACAATTTATAATGCTGTTCAATTGCCGTCGCTACGCAAAAACGTAACTGGCATTACAACCATCAATAACAAATACGTTTCTTGTCCAATTGATTATTTATCTGCATTTTCTTTTGCAGTTATTGATGCAACTGGAAACTATACATATCTGTTAAACAAAGACGTTAACTTTATTAGACAAGCGTATCCAAATCCAACTGATACCGGGCAACCAGTCTATTACTCTTTGTTTGGTCCCCGTTCTGATCTTGTAACAGAATTAACGTTTTTGTTTGGTCCAACGCCAGACGCCGTATACAACTTAGAACTTCATTATTACTTTTATCCAGAGTCAATTGTTACAGCCGGTACAACTTGGCTTGGTGACAACTTTGATATTGCATTACTTAATTACTGTCTTGTAGAAGCAATTACATACATGAAGGGCGAGCAAGATTTGGTTGCCCTTTATAAGAGTAGAGCAGAGAACGCTATGATTCTGCTCAAACAGTTGGGTGATGCCAAAGAGAAAGGTGATTCTTACCGTAATGGTTCACCTAAGTACAAGGTCATATGATTACCCAGACCATCACCACATCGTTTAAATATGACTGTTACACGGCGCAGCAGAACCTATTAACGGACACGTTAAAGATTGCGCTGTATACCGCAACAGCAGATTTAAACGCTGCTACAACGGAATATACATCGTCTAATGAAGTATCTAGCGCAAACTATACCGGAGGTGGTCAGGTATTGACCGGGGTAACAGTTTCAACTTTAAACACAACTGTATATGTAAGCTTTGACAATCCTTCTTGGTCAAACGTTTCGTTTACTTGTAGAGGTGCGTTAATTTACAATTCAAGCAAAAGCAACAAATCTATTGCTGTTTTAAATTTTGGTTCAGATAAAACTGTTTCAAATAGCACCTTTACTGTCACTCTTCCTTCTAACAACGCAACAAGTGCGTTAATAAGATCTTAGGTTTAATTATGGAAAAAATGCTCGCATCTGGTCGCTTCCACGTTCTTTGCTATGATGAGAACGGCGACCTCAAATGGGAAGAAGGTAATGACAACTTGGTTGTCAATGCCGGTATCCAGTATATGGCTGGCGTGGCTTTAACTGGTACAACGCAAATTCTTAATGCAAGCTGGTATCTTGGGCTTGTTGGTAATGCGGGTAGTACAACTACTTTTGCCGCCGCCGACACAATGTCAAGCCACGCCGGATGGAATGAGTTTATTGGTTACAGTCAATCAACTCGCGTTTCTCCTTCTTTTACTGCGGCCACCAACGCAAATCCTTCAGTAGTCACCAACGCATCTGCTGCGGCGTTTAGCATTAACTCTGCGTTTACTTCAACTGGTTCTTCCATTTCTGCAACCACGTTGACGATTGGTACTTTGGCTACTGGGACAGTATCTCCGGGACAGATTATTACGGGTACCGGAGTGACGGCTGGTACTTATATTGTTTCGGGAAGCGGTTCTACTTGGACGGTTTCTCCATCACAAACCGTAGCTTCGACGGCAATTAGTTCTACTTCGGCTGTTATTGCTGGTGCTTTCTTAACTAGCGGCAGCGCAAAATCTGGTACGACCGGAACTCTGTTCTCGGGTTCTGATTTTACTGGCGGCGACCGCACTGTTGTCTCTGGCGATACTCTTAACGTGACTTACACATTCAGCTTGACTGCGACTTAATCAAGGTGGGGCATGAAGAACATTCCCCCAACTTACACCTTCCTTTACGATAAGGTAAGGTTTGCGGTCTATCACGCAAACACGGGGGAAGGGCTTCCCCGTCATGAGCATACGTTCGCGCACCTGACTATGTGTGTTGCTGGTCAAGCAGCCATCCGTAAAGAGAACCTTTACAAAGAGATGGACAAGGACACTACGCCTGTGATTCTCAAAGAGAACGAGTGGCACGAGGTTGAGGCGTTAGTAGACAACACTATATTCATTAACGTGTTCCCCGCCAAGGAGCAGGAATGACAACGTGCGTTCTGTTCAATGACAAAGGCGAGTTTGTTAACACAATCATGGCCGAGCCAACAGATTGGGTGGAAGAAGGCTGGCGGCTGGAAGAAGTGCCAGAAGGATACGTTTGGAACGGTAAGGCTATTGTTCTTGCAGGAATAATGCAAAACGAAGTTACGCCGGAAGTTATTTAATGCCTACCGTAACGATTGCAATTACATCGGGGACTCGCTGGAGGGTTCCGGTTGATTGCACATCTGCAACTATTGAAGTTATTGGTGGTGGTGGCGGTGGTGGTGGCGCTTATTCAAAAACCAATTCAGTTTCGCTAACTCCGCTTTCGTTTGTTTATGTAAATATTGGAGCGGATGGCGGAGACACTTGGTTTAATAAAGCCGCCAACTCTGCACCAACATCAACTACAAACGGTGCTTTAGCAAAAGGAGGCGCAACTACCGCTGGATGCTGTGACCCTATTCTTCTTGGGGGTCAAGCGATTGATGGTGTTGGTGACACTAAGTTTTCTGGCGGCAATGGAATAAGAAACCTTACCTGTAGTGGAACCGTTTATGAAATTGGTGGCGGCGCTGCGGGGCCTTCTGGGGCGGGTGGAAACGCGGGGGAAACAAAATATAACGGAGGCGGAGGCGGAGGCGGAGGAGCCAACGGAGGAACAAACGGAACAAACGGATCTCTCTCGTTACCAAGCGGTAATGGGAATGGTGGAACAGGTGGAAATTCTGGAGCAGGGGGCGCTGGAGGGGCGGGAGGTCTTGGTTCAATAAGTTCAGGAACGACGGGATCTCCGGGAACAAACGGTGGTGGCGGTGGCGGTGGCGGTGCTGATACAGTTGTTCCATTTGTTGCCGTAAACAATGGTGGCGGCGCAGGGTCCATGCAAGCAGTCTGGACAGACTACTTGGGAAATTCATATGGACCGGCTGGCGGATCAGGCGGAGAACCTTATACAAACATTGATCTTGTTAGGACCATTACGCGAAGAACCAATTATGGCGGTGGTGGAGCTTTAAGCGGTGGTCAAGGTCTAATTATCATTGCCTATACCCCGGTAGTGACGATTGGCAACTCGTACACGGAAGTATTAAATGAGGATGGTTCAACTGGAGTAAGCACACCAAGCCGTTGGCGTATTCCATACGGAGTAGATACTGTAACCGTTCACGCTATTGGTAGCGGATCATCTGGCGCAACGGCTTCTCCTTGGGGCGGCGGTGGCGGCGGAGCATATGCTACATCTGCCGTTGATGTAAGCACGTTAAACAACACAGGCGCATACTATTTAAATTACTTTACTAGTGGTCTTACGGGAGGATCGGACGCTTGGTTTAATAAATCAGCTTCATCTGCCCCCAGTGTTTCAACCAATGGTGCTTTAGCTAAAGCGTCAGCAGCGGGTAGTAGAACCGGAGGAACTTCTGGATCTTCTGTAGGTTCGACCGTTTATTCTGGAGGAACCGGAGGACAAGGTGCTGGCACAACGATCAGAAAAGTTGGTGGCGCCGGCGGTGCTGCTGGTCCATCTGGAGTAGGTAAAAATGGAGGAGATGCAAATGGTGGTAGTTCCGCCTCTTCCGGAGGCGGAGGTGGATCAAACGGCGGGTCTTCCACTGCTGGCGCTACCGCACCAGCCGCCGCGACCGCTGGTGCTGGGGGCGCAGGTAATGGTGGGACAGGAGGTGGCGCGGCTGCGACTGCATCAACTAATGCTGGAAACGGGTCTAATGGTGGTGGCGGTGGTGGCGGAAAAAATACTAACGGCACGTTTTTAAACGGCGGCGCTGGCGGCACACAAAACATCTGGACTGATTCTGGGACTGCCAATTCATACGGACCCGGTGGTGGTGGTGGAGGTAGTGCGGCGACTAACTCAACTAATATTGGAACTCCGGGTGCTGCTGGATCGTGGGGCGGTGGCACAGGATATTTAGGCACTGCTGGTCATCCGTTAATAGTTCTTCAGTACACAATTAGCAAAGCCGCTCCGGCAGACAATTCCACAATAATAGAAACAGCTTCCGGCGCGGACTCTGTATTAGCAGGTTTGGTTTATTCTAGGTCAGTAACAGAAACCGCTTCTGGCTCTGATGCTGTACTCGCCAGCTTGCTTTATGCTAGGTCAGTATCGGAAACGGCTTCTGGCTCTGATTCTGTATTAGCAAGTTTGGTTTATGATAGGTCAGTATCGGAGACGGCTTCCGGCTCGGATTCTGTACTTGCTAACTTGCTTTATTCTAGATCTGTATCGGAAACGGCTTCTGGCGCTGATTCTGTATCCAATACGCTAACAATCTCTTCATCGGTCACTGAGTCCGCGTCTGGCGCGGATGCTATTACTAGCAAGGTCACGTTTAATCTAAGCGTATCGGAGTTAGCGTCCGCTCTAGAAGCGATTAACGGTGGGCTTTCATTTAGTAGCAGCGTTCTTGAGTCGGCAGCGGGGGCGGATGTAGCAAACGCTGTTGCTTCTTTTGTTGGGACGATTGCAGAAACCGCCGCTGGACTGGACGCAGTATCTGGCACGTTCTTATTCAGCGTAACCGTTACTGAAACGGCAAGTGGTGTTGAGGCTGTCTCCGCTACATCCACGTTTGCTTTAGACATCGCCGAAACGGCTGCGGGGCTAGACTCCATAAGCAGCACCGGCACGTTTAATATTTCCGTGTCTGAGTCGGCCAGCGGTGTTGACAATGTAAGTTCTGTTGCCACTATAGCCGCAAGAATTGCCGAAACCGCTGCGGGCGCAGACCTTACGGTTGGGGGGCTTTTATTTATTCTAACCGTATCCGAGTCGGCTTCGGGTACAGACGCTAGTACTAGCGCCTTGGCTTATGCCGTAATCATCAACGAGATCGCTTCCGGCTTAGACGCACTTGGGGTTGGCGGCACATTTAATATTGCGGTTGTAGAGGCGGCGTCAGGTTTTGATGTTGACTTGCCCTCCGGTTCCTTTGGTATTTCCGTTGTTGAATCGGCAACGGGCGCTGAAGTTGTCACCACCCGCCTTGCGTGGGAACCAATTGATGACTCGCAAGTACCGAATTGGACTACAATCAGCACATCCCAAACGCCAACGTGGACTACAATAGGCACGGCGCAAACGCCAAATTGGACTACAATGGGCACGGCGCAAAATCCGGTTTGGACTGATATTTCCAACCCACAGACTCCCGGCTGGACACAGATTCCAACGTAAAGGATTTAAAATGGCAGCTTCATATACCTCACTTCTTGGTCTTGTATTGCCAGCGCAAGGTGAAACCGGCTGGGGCGACACGGTAAACAGTTTTTTAACAGCTTATGTTGATGCAGCCGTTGCTGGGGCGCAAACGGTTACGACCGACACAACGCTAACCAAAACCACAAATGCTGCGCTTGGGTCTACGTCATCCCAATATGCAATTATTATTGCGTCGCCCGCATCAGCCAACATTACCATCACGGCTCCTGCTGCGAGCAAGATTTACACAATCATCAATACTTCAGCGACGTATACGGTCAAGATTGTAGGTGCTGGACCCACGACGGGTATCACATTAGGTGTGAATGAAAAAGCTCAAGTTGCTTGGAACGGTTCGGATTTTGTGCGTATTGGCGCATCTGGTGGCGCGGGAGTATTTAGTTCAATTACCAACACCGGCCTAACGTCGGGGCGTGTGGTGTATAGCACCACAGGTGGGCTTGAGACTGACTCTGCAAGTTTGACGTTTGACGGGACAACTCTGACCGCAGCGGGGCTTGCAGGGCCGCACAACGGGACTGTGGGGGCAACAACCCCAAGCACTGGAGTATTTACGACTGCAACCGCAAGAGCGGCGGCAACGCAAGACTCTGTAATTTTGCAAGGTCGGGCCGGAGGAACGAGCAGTTACGGCGTAACGTTAACCCCAACCACGCTAACGGCAAGCAGAACAGTTACGTTTGCAGATGCAAATATTAACTTTGCTACTGGTCTAGGCGTAGCGCAAGGCGGGACGGGATTGACATCTGGAACGTCTGGCGGGGTTCTGTATTACTCGGCAACGGGGACATTGGCTTCTAGTGCTGCACTTGCAGCCAGCGCATTAGTTGTAGGAGGAGGTGCTGGAGTAGCACCATCAACCATCACGACGGGAACTGGCGTAACTACCGCTCTAGGAGTAAATACAGGCTCTACTGGCGCGTTTGTAGTAAACGGCGGCACTGCTCTTCAGATTATCAATACCGTCAACCCGGTTACGGTAACGTCCAATGCAGGTACGGTTCCGATCACTTATCGGATCAACAATTTTACCAATAGTTCAGCGGCCACAATGACGATTACGTTGGCCACCGCAAGCGCTGTGGATGGCCAGATGTCTATTGTGAGAATTTATGATTTCAGCGCGGCGGCACAGAACATTACTTGGGTTAACACCGAAAACAGTACCGTGACCGTCCCAGCAACGTCTAATGGATCTATAACGCTTCCTTTGACAGTTGGCTTTATGTATAACAGTCAAACTTCGAAATGGCGTTGCATTGCTTCTGCATAAGGAAAATCAATGGTAATTGTTTTTGAGTTTGACACTCCTTACGGTTTGTTCCGTGATGCTCTGCATCTTGCTGATGATCACAATCTATCAGATGCGGAGATTGAGGCAATGAAACAAGAACGGGTGGATAATTGGATAGCGTTTATATCTAATCCGCCTGTTGCGCCTGAAGGAGTTTAAGCATGGCTAACCGATACTGGGTCGGTGGATCAGCGACTTGGGATAGCACTGCCGGTAGTAAATGGGCGCTAACGTCTGGAGGAGCCGGGGGGCAAGCTGTCCCCACTAGCACAGACGATGTATTTCTTGACGCCGCTTCAGGCGCTGTAACGGTCACAGTAAACACTGTGCAATCGTGTTTAAGTCTTAATTGTACTGGGTTTACAGGAACTCTTACAGGCACAGCAACAATTACCTTTTACGGAAATTTAACGCTTGTTTCCGGCATGACTCTTTCTTCAGTTGGAATTCGACCTTCCGCAACAAGTGGAAGTTGGACAATAACAACTGCTGGCAAAACCCTTGCTGGAATGGCTTTTGGGCTTAATGCAAGCACCGCAACGTGGACTCTTAATGACGCGCTAACTACTACAAGTGTAATACAAGTAGTTAACGGAACGGTTAACACTAACAATTTTGCAGTTAGCGGTGGAACATTTTTTTCTAGCAGCACAAACACTAGAACTTTTAACACTGGAAGCAGTACGCTAACATTTACTTCTGGCGGCACTGTTTGGAATTGCACAACTGCTACTAATCTTACACTGTCCGGAACCGGGACAATTAGTCTTACAAGTGCATCAGTCAAGACATTTATTGGTGGCGGGATTCAAACTTATCCCACCTTAAACCAAGGTGGTGCTGGTGCATTAACAGTAACGGGCAGTAATCAGTTTGCAGACATAACAAACACATACGCATCAACCGGCGCTACGTCAGTATTGTTTACCGCCGGAACAACAAACGTATTTACAGCGTTCAATCTTACAGGACAAGCAACAAGAGTTTGTACTCTTGGTTCGGCCACGGCTGCTCAAGCAACTTTGCAAAAAAGCACTACTTGGTATATGGGTGCAAACTCAACAAACGGTGGAAACAACACCAATCTAGTGTTTACCGCTGGTGGAGGCATTGATTATCTTAGTGTAAGTTATATTAACGGCACCGGGGCGACTGCTTCTAACAACGCAAACTTTTTAAATTTCTTTTAAGTTATAAAATAGATAAAATTAAGCACCCAGCTTGTCAATAGCATTTCTGCAAAGTAACGTCTCTGTCTTACAAACACAATATACTTGCTACGGGCATACGCCCGGTTAACTTTGGAGAATCCCATGAAAGACCAAATCATTGAAATTCTTGAAGGCTCTGAGCCTATCGATGCGCTGAACGTTCTGTTCTCCGCTGTTTATGCAGTTGCTGCTGCAAACGGCGTTAGTGAGTTCACGTTGAGCAGCCTCTTCTCTTCTAACATTGAAGCTCAATTTGAGATTGATGCTGAAGAAGAAGAAAAAGACGAACAAACTGACGATTAACGTTAAACCCCGGTAATACGGGGTGTTATTGTGTTTTCACAATACTATGCTATTAGGTGGGTTCCTCAACAGGGAACCCCACCATGAATGTTAAAGTAACTGATAAAGAGTTCTTGGACGCTTGGGAAAAATACAAGTCTCCAGCGGCACTTGCAAGGTTGTTTAAAATATCTGAACGGCGCATTCATAGCAGGCGACGTTCATTAGAGAACAGTTTAAACATCAAACTTAACTCTGAAAAATCAATTGAACCACACATAAAAAAAGCTCGGCATCAAGCAGGTTTAACAGACGGGATAGCTCTAGTATTTAGTGATGCCCACTTCTGGCCCGGAATTAGAAGCACCGCGTTTAAAGGGCTTCTATGGGCAATCAAAGAACTCAAACCCCACGTTATCATTAACAACGGAGACGCATTCGATGGCTCCGCGATCAGCAGATATCCTAGAATCGGTTGGGGTCATCAGCCTTCGGTCCGGCAAGAACTAGAAGCTTGTCAAGAAGCTTTAGGAGAGATTGAAAAAGCAGCACACAAGGCTAGGCACCACACACAACTGATATGGCCTCTTGGCAATCATGACAGTCGATTTGAGACTAAATTAGCTCAGTCAGCATCAGAGTTTGAAGGTGTTTCAGGTTTAGCTCTTAAAGACCATTTTCCAAAATGGCATGCTTGTTGGTCATGTTGGCTAACTGATAACGTGATTGTCAAACATAGATATAAGGGCGGCATTCACGCTACGCATCAGAACACCCAGTCAGCCGGAATCTCAATAATAACTGGGCATCTGCACTCGTTAAAATGTACGCCATACAGTGATTACCGAGGCACGCGCTTTGGGGTAGACACCGGAACATTGGCAGAGATTGACGGTCCCCAGTTCATAGACTATTTAGAAGATTCGCCTGTAAACTGGAGATCAGGGTTTGCGGTGTTAACGTTCAAAGATTCAAAGATGCTATGGCCGGAGTTGGTAAGTAAACACGAAAATGGGATAATAGACTTTCGAGGTCAACTCATTGATGTAAGTGAGTTTTAATGGACATTATTGAACTATTCCTCAAAGCGTGGCCTGTGCTATTAGGTATAGTCACGCTTATAATTGTACTTTCTAAGCTTGATCTAAGAGTTGCGGTGCTTGAGGAAAAGGTAAAATCGGCGTTTGATATTATCAACAAGATGAAGGATAAACAATGACTGAAAAACTTGAAGCCAAATCGCATCTAATTGAAAAAGTTGCGTTTGCGGTTTTCCCAATCTTATTTACATGCGTTGTTTACTTAATGAGCGCGTTAGATAAACTGACGCATGATGTGACGGTGCTCAACGCTAAGATCAGTTTGGTAATCACTTCAGACAACAAGCAAGCGGTCAACTCTGGCGCGGAACTTGCTCGGGAAAAACTGCGGCAAGACCTTGAAAAAGAAATCCAGCACAACCGCGACATGATCCACGAAAACCAAAAGCACATTAGCATCATCGAAGACCGGATGGCGAGAAAATAATGGCTGACTTCAATCCCGCTTTTGAAAAAATGATCCACGACGAAGGTGGATATCAACTAACCGACATTCCGGGTGACCGGGGAGGACAGACGTATGCAGGAATCGCAAGAAAGCCAAACCCAGACTGGGCAGGATGGCAGCACATCGACCGTAAAGACTTTGGGTCGGCTACGCCTTTGGTCCGCGAATTCTATAAGTCTCATTTTTGGGATCGTGTCCGAGGTGACGAGCTTGCGAACCAAGCTATCGCGGAAACCATCTTCAACTTCTCCGTCAACACCGGAGTCGGCGTCGCAGCCAAGCTCGCTCAACTCATCGTCGGCGTTACCCCAGACGGAGCAATCGGCACAAAAACCGTTGAACGGTTAAACATCTGTACGCCAGAAAAGTTCTTGCCAGCCTATGCGTTAGCAAAGATAAGCCGGTACGCGCAGATCTGTAACAAGGACCGAGGGCAATCTAAATTCCTTCTCGGCTGGATCAATCGTACCCTGCAAGGACTCAAGTAATGGACTTAATCGGAATAGGATCAATAATTGAAGGCGTGGGTAAGGTTGCCGGTGACCTCATTACCACCGACAAAGAGAAGCTCCAGATGGCGCTCGAAGAGCGCAAACTCGATCTGGAGGAAAAGAAGATTGACCAAGCCACTGACTTGGCACAGGTTGAAGTCAATAAGATTGAAGCGGCGTCTTCTAATTTTTTTGTCGCTGGCTGGCGTCCTGCTGTCGGTTGGGTTGGGGTTTTGGGTTTGGCTTACCAGTTTCTTGGCTACCCTCTAATGCAATGGCTATGGGCTTTTGGTCAAGGTTACGATATCATTCCTAAAGGTTTAAACCCTCCTCCAGATCTTGATGTTGAGCAGTTGATGACACTGCTTGCCGGTTTGCTTGGGTTTGGCGGTATGCGTAGCTTTGAAAAGCATAAAGGCGTAGCGAGTAAGTAATGCCACTCAAAAAGTTGCTGCTGAAGCCCGGAGTCAATAGAGAAAATACACGCTATACAAACGAAGGCGGGTGGTATGAATCTGACAAAATTAGGTTTCGACAAGGCACCCCTCAAAAAATTGGGGGTTGGCTGCGTATCTCTTCCAGTACATTTTTAGGTGTCTGCCGTTCTCTTTGGAACTGGGTAACCCTTGTTGGTTTAAACCTTATTGGGGTTGGTACAAACCTTAAGTTTTACATTGAAGAGAGTGGGACATATAACGATATCACCCCAATTAGAACAACCGTAACTCTTACAACTAACTATTTCACCACCAATACATCTACAAACTCTGGCGGCAAAACAACTGTTACCGTTAACCATACTGCTCACAATGCAATAAACAATGATTTTGTCACCATTTCCTATGCTGGATCTGCCCCTACAGTTGGTGGCGTTACGGTTGCGGCTGGGCAATATCAAATTATTTCTGCAAGTACAAACACTTATACAATTAGTGTAACTGGAACCGCATCTAGCAATGCAACTGGTCCCGGTTCTTCAACAACAGCATATTTTATTTACCAAATCAACGTAGGGCCAGCGATTGTTTCTGCGAGCGTTGGGTGGGGATCTGGAGGATGGGGCACTCTTGGTTGGGGGCGTAACGCCAATTCGACTGATTCAATTCGTATTTGGAACCAAGCAAATTGGGGTGAAGACCTTTTGTTTGGACCAAGAGGCGGTGGGTTGTATTACTGGGATGCTGCACTTGGGTTAACGCCGTCCATCGTAACCATTTCAACTGCTTCACCGGCAGTAGTAAATTCAACCATTACAGTTGCTACGGGAACTTCTTTTACGTTTTCAACGTCTGGTGCGCTTCCAACTGGGCTTATACCGGGAACAATCTATTACGCTATTGCATCAACAGGCACTTCTTTTAATGTGTCTTTGACCGCTGGCGGCGCGGCAATTAATACAACTGGATCTGGTAGCGGAACTTTTTACATCAATCCAAACGGCGTCCCGTTGACGGGATTAGCTGGTACAGATGGTTACTGCCCTCTTTACCAAAACGCATTTACTGTTTCAGATGTAAGCCGCTTCCTTATTGTATTTGGCACAAATGCTATTGGTTCTACCGTATTAGATCCAATGCTTATTCGTTGGTCAAACCAAGAATCTTTGACGGTATGGAACCCAGCAGCAACCAATCAAGCCGGGGATGTTAGGCTTTCCCACGGATCAAAGATCGTTACCTATCTACAAAGTAGGCAAGAGATTTTGGTTTGGACTGACTCAAGTTTTTATTCAATGCAATATTTTGGATCGCCAGCCGTTTGGCAAATACAATTGCTTGCTGACAACATATCTATTATTGGGCCAAATGCAGTGGCATTGGCATCTGGTGTTGTCTATTGGATGGGTGTAGACAAATTTTACAAATATGACGGTAGATCTCAATCATTAAGATGTGATCTTCGCCAATACATATTTGATGACATAAACCTTAATCAATCTGACCAAGTATTTGCAAGCACAAGCGAAGGATTTAATGAAATTTGGTTTTTCTATTGCTCCGCAGGAACCACCGAAGTACCAAATACAACAATTGACAAATATGTTGTATACAATTACGCAGAAGATGTTTGGTATTACGGTTCTATGGGCAGAACCGCTTGGTTAGATAGCGGGTTAAGGCAATATCCAATTGCAGCAACTTATAGCTACAATCTTGTAGACCATGAATATGGTTTAAACGACGGGACTGATTCTGATACCGGGGTTCCAATTGAAGCTTATATCAACTCATCTCAGTTTGACATTGATGATGGGCAAAACTTTGGTTTTATTTGGAGACTTGTGCCAGACATCACGTTCCGTGGTTCAACATCTACCACACCTAGCGTGACAATGACTTTGTTGCCTCTTCAAAACTCTGGGTCTGGATATAACAATCCAACATCTGTTGGCGGGCAGTCTTATGCTTCTGTATCAAGTTCCGGCAATCAGGCAATCACCGTAGGCGGTAAAGCCTATGAAATTGAACAGTTTACTGGGCAGGTATATACAAGGGTGCGCGGTCGGCAGTTATCTTTGTCTGTGTATTCCAATCAATTGAATACAACTTGGCAGCTTGGCGCTCCGCGTATTGACATTAGAGCGGACGGTAGACGATGACTTATATAGTTACGTCTCCATATGAATTAAGTCAGGTTGTAGCGCCAAGGCTATTGAATGCTCCATTAGAATATGAAAGATCTTATCAAGACCAGCTTAACAACGTTCTTCGATTGTATTTTAATCAGATTGATAAAATCTTAGGGCAGTTACAAACTAACGCTCCAATAGCAGTGGCCGATCTACCCAGTGCAGTTACCTCCGGTATTGGCTCTAGAGCGTTTGTGACTGATTCATCTGTATCAACATTTGGATCTACGGTAGCTGGTGGCGGGGCAACCAAGGTGCCTGTGTATTCAGATGGAACCAATTGGAAAGTAGGTTAATCATGAAGCAACCAGACCGTAAAGAACTAATCAAACACACCAAGATGTTTATGGAGGAGAATGATTTAAACGCTGCAAAAATGAAACAGATTGGTAAGTTGGCTGTTGAGGCAATTGGAAGTAATGAAGCGTACCGAACGTTTCGCAAGAGCATGATTGATGCTGGGTACCTATCTGATAACGATCTTCCAGCAGAAAAGAACTACATGATCCTGATGGCTATCGGCACGATGGGCGAAATGGCTGGGGAGGTGTAATTATGTCCGTAGAATCTTTACTTAAAGAACTAGGCAAAAACGAACCTGCATATCGAAAAATTGCAGAGGGATTGGCAAACCAAGGCATTGCAAGTCTTAGGGATATTCAATACACAAAGACTCCCAAGTATGAAAATCAACAAATAACTTACCATCCTAGGGGTATTAGTTATGAAGATGGCACAACTTCAGATCCCGGATGGTATTCAAACTTTACCAACAGGAAAGTATTTGATATAAATGACCCCAAAATAGCAGAATTTAAATCAAAAGGCCAGTGGAAAGAGCAAACGCAGGACTATGGAGACGGACCCTTTACTACTTATGGCGCCACGCTTCCAACCGGCGAGTTTACCGAAAGTTGGACTAACAAAGCTACTGGCAAACCAATAAGCAATTACCGCTTTGGAATGCTTGGCAACGGGCAAGGCGGCATATCCGGCGGGGATTTGTTTTTCAGTTTAAAAGCTGATGATAAAGGTGCTGTTTCTATTGCTCCGGATTGGAGTCCAAGAAAAAAAAGTGAATTCAAAGAAATTGCATTTCCGCTTTTAGCTATTGGTAGTTTAGCGTTTGACTGGTCTGGCACAACAGGCGCTGCAATCCTCGGTGCTGGAAGCGCGGCAGCGGGGCTAGAGCTTGCCGGGACAATTGCGGCAGGGATAACATCAGCTACTGGCGTCGCTGTTTCTGCTGGAGCTATTACGGCAGGTATAGGCACTGCTGCGCTTACCACTGGCATGACATACGCCACAACGGGTAACTTTGAAACAGCCCTCAAAGCCGGTGGTACAGCACTTGTTGGTAGTGTTGTTGGGTCTGTTGCCGGGGGTGCTGCTGCCGGTGCATTGCCTGCCGACGCCAGTTCTGCACTTACAAAGTTTGTAACCAACGCCGTTACTGCCGGTACATCCACTGCTATAAGCGGTGGCGATGCAAGTCAAATTCTTACGAATGCATTTGCTAGTGGGGCCAGTGCTGGCGTTAGAGATGCTGCAACCTCTATTGTAGGGGCAGATGTAGCTAAGGGACTTGGCGCTGCTACCGCGTCATTCATCAAGACTGGAGACATAGAAAAAGCAGCCACTACTGGATTGATGTCTGGATTTGGTTCTGCTGTTAAAGATTCAAATAAAGGTATAACTGGTATTGGCGGTAATGTTGACGCCAGCCAGTTTAGTTCTGCTGCCCTTGATGAACTAAAAAACGTTCCTGATCTTAATGCTGAAAGTGGAATTAAAAGTCTTGATACCACTCAAGCGATTGATACTCGCGCAGATGAAAACGGCTTAGGTCAAGATCTTGCTGTTGATACTCGCGCAGATGAAAACGGTATTGGTAGTTTAATCCCTAATGCTCCAGTAGAAACTTCCCCGGTAGAAAGTCCTAAAGACATCAAACAAGAAGGTATTGCTAGTTTAGAACCAAAAGATAACATTTCTGAACCAGCAGATGCTGTTAAAGATGAAGGATTAGGTTCTTTATCTCCTAAAGAGTTGCAGACTGTATATGACCAAGAAAACCCCGGCGCTGCTAATGTTGATGTTGAAACAGCCAATACTGTTACAATTGATGGAAAAGAATACTTTCTAAACAATGAAGGTGGAGCATCAGTCCAAAACCCTGATGGTTCTTATACAAATTTAAACGCTGAAGAGTTTGCCGCTTTGGGTGAACCTGACGAAGTTCAATCAGACGGAACGCTTGATACCGTTACTGTTACCGGAGGTAATGACGTTGTTACAGATGACTCAGAAGGTGGTTTTGATAACTACACTCCTGAAGTAGATGTTAACGCTCCTCTAGAGCTTCCTCCGGGCGCAGAGCCAGATGAAGAAAAACCGGAAGAGCCGTATCTTTTAAACCCGGATGAACCAGTAAAAGACTTGCCCAAAGTTCCGCCAATCTTCCCTCCTGCCACACCAGTTAAACCACCAGTTAAACCACCTGTAAAACCACCTGTAAAACCACCAGTAAAGCCGCCTGAAAAACCTGCTGATCCAACGGGATTGAGCGGTTTGATTGCTGGACTTATTGCTGGCACTACATTAAATAAATCGAATGATTCTTCTCCTCCTCCAGAAAAACCTACTGACTTAACTGGCGGGTATACATTTGATTGGGACTCTCAAGACATTCAAAATCCGGTAAATGGTATTGCTTATGGACAGGAATACTTTAAGCCTCATTGGAAAAAAACCATGATTAATGATTATGCTGAAGGCGGCTTAATGGCTTTGGATAAAACAATGGAATCACCAACGTTTAAACCAACTATTGGAGACGGCGGTATAAAAGTTGAAGATCTTTCAACCAATAACATTGCGAATCAAGCACTTCAGCATTTGCGCCGAGGAGGTCATGTAATTGACCATAAACTGCATTCATCGGTTAGCTATCTTGCAAACAAGGGAGAACCAGTTCATCATATTGTTGGTTTTATGAACCACCAAAAGCGCATGGCAGAAGGTGGGATTGCATCCACTTCGCTGGGTTCTTATTCAGATGGTGGTCATCTTCTCAAGGGTCCGGGCGACGGTATGTCTGATGACATCCCTGCCGTTATCGCAGACAAGCAACCTGCCCGTCTTGCGAACGAGGAGTTTGTAATCCCCGCTGACGTTGTATCCCATCTAGGGAACGGTTCATCTGAGTCCGGCGCAAAGGTTCTGTACGAAATGATGGCTAGGATCAGGAAAGCTAGAACTGGAAATCCAAAACAGGGCAAACAGATTGACCCTCATAAGTTACTGCCAAAGGTTTAAACATGCCTAATGTCCTACAACCATCGCTGTCAAACACGCCGACCTCTAAACAAGAAGACACGATTACGGGCATAGCTCCGTATGTGGAAGATCTGCTAAAGCGTGGGCAAGCTTTCTCAACTGCAAAAACCCCTGTTTATAAGGGGCAGTTAACTAGCGGTCCTGCTAAGTATGAAAGCGAAGCTTGGAAAGGGTTGGCAAACTTAGCATTGCCTGAGAATTCTAAGTTTAATACTGCTGCCGCGCAGCAATATATGAATCCGTACATTGAGGCGTCTTTAAACCCGCAGCTAGAACTACAAAGAAGGCAAGCCATTATCAATCTTGAGCCTGAAATGACAAGGTTAACCAAAGCAGGTGGCTTTGGTGGCTCTAGGCAAGCTGTGCTTCAAGGGTTAGCACAAGAAAATCTTCTTCGCCAGCAAGCGGCAACCACTGGCGCTGAGTATGAGAAGGCATATAACGCTGCTGTGGCTCAGTTTAATGCTGACCAAGGCAATCAGCGTTCCAACTTAACCGCTTTGTCTACTGCGGGTGGAACCCAGCATGAGCGGGAGCAAGCCGCTCTAGATGCCCAGTACAACGAATGGTTGCGTCAAACCAAGTACCCTAAAGAACAGCTTGAAGAGCAGAAAGGTCTTATATCTGCGCTTGCTCCTACATTGCCTAAGACTCAAGTTTTGTATGGGCAAAAACAAAGTGCATTGCAGCAACTCACCGCTGGAACCGCTGGTCTTACCAAGTTTGCCAAAGATCTTGGGTACGCATCTATAACAGACTTGGCAAAAGGGATGGGCGTACCAATTGAGAAGCTGGCAAGTGTGTTTGGTATTACAGGCATGGTCAACGAAGCAGAAAAGAAAATCAGCGATCCAACCTATGGAAAAGTGGGAGAGTCTGGAAAGCCAGTTGAAACTGACACTCCAGAAGGCACCCATAGAGATGCCGCTGGAAATTTGATTGATGATTCAACTGGATTGCCCGTTGGCGCCGTTGAAACCCCTGACAATCAAGATGATAATTTTGATCATATTATGATTGACCCTAGGGAAGCCGGAGGTTTTGACACGGTCAATTATGGCGGAGAAGTTCCAGAAATTGCTAGTGGCGGGTTGATTGATTTGCTGCACAAGATGCGAGGTTACAAATGAACTTAGTTCAAATTACGGAACAGTTGAAGAATCCTGCTATCACTGTTCCCCAGTTAATGCAATACGCAAACAACTCTAATCCTCAAGTGCCTTCTTATGTTGCCCTTGCAGAAATGCAAAGACGGCAATCTATGCAAGCACCTGCACAAGTTCCTCAAGAGACAGTGAAGGATCAGCTTGGTGCACAGTTGATGGGTTTACCTGCTGCCCCCGGTGCTGCGCCACAACAGGGAACAGAACAGCCTCCGCAGCCTCCGCAACAACCTCCGCAGCCTCCGGAACAACCTCCGCAACAGCCTCCACAACAGCCTCCACAAGGAATGCAGCAGCCGCAAATGCCTCAACCCAAACCTGCGCTGCCTATGCAGCCGGGGATGGCTGGGGGAGGACTTACATCCATCCCTTTAAACATGCATCATGATTTTGCTGCTGGGGGGATTATTGCATTTGCTGGAGGCGGGGAGCCAGATCCTTATAGATTAAAAACCCCGATAACAGAAGAAGAGGCAGAAAAAAAACAAAGGGAAGCAGAAACCAAGTATGGTTTTGGCAATGATCCATATGCAGAAGCTAAACGCCGTTATGCTGAGATTGAAGCTAAACAGAAAGAAGCCGAGAAAGGTGCGGGGTTTGATAGAATAATTGCTTCCCTTGCCGCTATGGGTGGCGGTGGACCAAGACAGTTTGGCGATGTAATGGCGTCATATGCAAATACATCATCCAAGATGGAAAGCGAACAAAAGAAAGAAGCCGAACAGAATGCCATGAAGATGGCAGATCTCCATACCTTGTGGGCTAAAGAACAGGAAGCCATGAACCGCGCTCGGTATGCTGCGGTTACCGGGAAGGTTAAAGAAGAAGAAGAAGCGAATCGTGAGATTGCTAAACTTCAACATGCCCGCGCACAAGCTCAAGCTTCAACCACAACGGCTGAAGCTGCCAAGAGAAACGCTGAAGTTAATGTTGGAGAACTTGCTCTTAAAGAAACAGAGGCTCCATTTAAACTTGCACTATATAAAGCACAAGCCCTTCGTGAAGGAAGACCGCCCCCAAGCATTGAAGAAACTCTACGCTATATGTCTGATCCAAAATATGCAGCAGCATATGATCGAATGCAAGCTGCAAGGACTGGCGAAAAGAGCAGTCTTACTGAAAAAGACATTTGGGAATCAAAAGCCAAAAATGATCCTATGTTTGCCCAGCTTCCTATTGATGAGCAGCTTAGACAAGTGCGAGATGCAATGAAACCTGCTACCGGGACAACTGTAGTAAAGTTGCCTGATGGGAGGTCTTTGTCTTTCCCAACTGCACAAGCAGCAGCCGAGTTTAAAAAGAAAGCCGGAATTCAGTAATGAACTATGACGAACTTGCCAAGCAGTATGGCGGAACCTTTGTTGGAAGCAACATTGATGATCTAGCCAAGCAGTACGGTGGTAAGTTTGTTGAAGAAACAAAACCTGTAGAACCGACTACCGGCTTCACTGGAGCATTTGGTTCCAGTGTAGAACGCCTCAAAGGTCAGGGTGCGTTGCTTGCTGGGAAGGTAGGGATCATGGACCCTGCCGAAGCGGAGAAATATTACCGCGAGCAAGAAAAGAAAGCAGGTGCGTTTAAACCAACAGAGAAGGGTTGGGGTGAAGCTCCGCTTACAAAGGTGGCTGAACTTGCAGGGCAGTCCATTCCTTATATGGTTGCGCCTATTGTTGCCGGGGCAGCAGGTGCTGTTGCCGCGCCTGAACTGGCTGTTGCAGGTCTTGGCGCAGGTACTTTAGCTGCTTTTGGAACCAGTGCTGGGCAGTTCACTGCCAGTAACCTTGGGCGGCAGATGGACACCGGGAAGAGCTTGGCAGACACCAATCTGCTTAAAGCAGGTGCTGCCGCGATCCCACAAGCTGCTCTTGACACCATCTCAATGAAGATGGCTCCGGGCATCGGGCGTATCTTTGAATCAGCAGGAATTAAACTTACGCAAGACACTGCGGAACAGATTGCTAAGAAAGGACTTCTAGCAAATGCTGGAGAACTTGCCTATGCAACAGGCAAACACGCAGGGACTGAAGGTCTTACTGAATCAGCGCAGCAGGTATTTGAACGGCTGCAAGCCGGTTTAAACATCACAAATGAAGAAGCTCGCAAAGAATATTTTGAGAACTTCATTGGCGGTGCTGTACTGGGTGGGACAATAGGTGGTGCTGGTCATGTGTATGAGAAAGCGTTCCCTAAAACTGACAAGCCAGAGACACAACCAAATGCACCGGCTGTTCCAAAGACATATTTAAACGAAGAGACTGACTATAAACATCCAGTCCACAATCCAACTGGGATGTTCACTGCTGCCGAGCTTGGTGATGTTGCACAGCAAGTTAACAATGTCCGAGAAGCTGAAGGCAAGCCCCTGCTGCGGTCTTTTTCCATCGAAGACCTGCATGATGCCAAGATAGGTCAGGACGTCATAGACGGGCTTGTAGCAGCCAAAACGGGGTATCAGGGACAGGAAGTCACTCCTCAAACTGTGATTGATGCTGCCCAGAATATAGATACATCATCCAAAGGGTTCACGGATTTCCTAGCCCGGACAACAGGTAAATCCAACCTCACGGAGATGACTCCTCCTGAGTTGCATGCTGCTGTTACCGCGCTCAATGGCTTGCAGGGAATCACGGAGCTTCCAGAAGGAACTAACTCCCACGCATTTAAACGGTCTGACTATGATCAGGCCATTCAAAACCTTTCCGGTTCGTTGCAGACCAACCCCTTTATGGGACCAACTAGTGTCATCCATGAGATCAAGACTAGTCTCAACACATCGGATGAAATCGCAGATCAAATTCTAAAAGCTGCACTGCGTAACAAAGAACTCACTATCACCACCACGCCGCATTACGACTTGACTGATGCCGAGGGCAAGGTGGTGTTCTCTACCCCGGTCAAGGCGGTAGCAGACAGTGCAGCCAGCAAGCATGGTTTAAACGTTATTGAGAGTTCCAGCGAGGCTATTCATCTGCCCACCACTGAGATCAAGTCAGAAGATCTTGAAGGCCCGGATGCGCCTGCTGAATATGAACTCAGGGCAGGCAATCAGTTGCTTGACAGGTTTAAATCTGAAGATGATGCGTTTACAAAAGCTCAAGAGTTTCAAAAGGTAAGGGCTACGCGCAAAGCTGCTGCCCGCGATGAAAGGATTGAAGCTCTTGCTGAAGTGGATGCAGATGCAAAAAAGATCGAGGAGATGGCTGCTCTTGGTAAGAGAGACACTCCAGAATATGAACAAGCAGTTGCAAAAGCTGAAGCCAAAGCTGAACAGAGCATGGCTAAAGCAAAAGCTCTTGAGCTTGAGCAACTGGAATTGGACGCGCCGGTATCAGTTCTTCCCTATACAGCAAAGGCAGTCTTTAATCGTGAAGCACAGGGTAAAGCTCTAGACCTAGCTAAAGATCTGCATCCACAACTGAAGCGGTTTGGTCTTGAGAATGTTTCCCTGCGTGTTGTGGATAGCATTCGCAACGGCACGGCAGACGGTGAGTACGCACAGAACCTCATCACAATTGCGATGGATGCTGATAACCCGCTTGGGGTACTGCGTCATGAGTCCATTCACGCTCTGAAAGAACTCGGTGCTTTTACAGATGCTGAGTGGAAAGTTCTTACCGAACGCGCTCGGAAAGAATGGATTCCTAAGTACATCCAAGAAACTGGTTTGTATGATGAGTATTACAAACAGTACACAAGTCAAACAGGATCTGATGCCGGGTTTCAAGAATACATCGAAGAAGAAGCCATCGCAGAAGCGTTTAAACACTTCTCGGTTAAACCGCCTGCCGGGTTGCTCGGTAACCTTGTCTATCGTTTAAAGCAGTTCTTCGCTGCGCTAAAGGCTGCGTTTAAAAAGCAAGGGTTTAACACCGCAGACAGCATCTTTGGTCGCATCGAGGAAGGGAAGGTTCGTCCTACCTTAGCTCCCGGCACTTCAAATGGGAAGTATTCAATTATATCTTTGACAGAAGCTCTTCGTAAAAAAGAAGAAAAAGAAGACGAAGATTTTGACAAAACAATGGCTGACTATCAGTTTGCCAATCAATTAAACAAACAGGAAAAGGCTTTAAAAGATGCCTATAAGTTTATAAATGAAAACAAAGATACATTTGAGATTGCACAAAAGGTAAAAGACCTTCAACTCTTTGATTTTGATTCTTTTGCAGAAAAGCAAGGAGTAAGATTTTACGACATAGACGGGCTGGATACTGCATTAAACAATTACAAAAAAGTATACAGCGATGCGGATAAAATTTTTCAAAACTGGCAAACATTAAAAGACAGAAATCAATTGTACGAAGGAGGAGTCTGGGCTAACAATATAGACTATTACTTAAAAGATCAAGAAAGCTATATAAAATCTGCAAATGATTATGTTGATGCAGTTCGTGAATACCAAAAGACTGCTAACAAAAAGAGTGCATATGTTCGCCGTGAATTGGCGGAGCTAAACAAAATCCTTCCGCCGGTAACAGAACTTAAGGTTAAGAAAACCAAAGCCAAGCAACAAGAAGGGCAGGTACTGCCGTTTGTTAGACCGCAGAAGTTTGAGCGGTTTAGTCTTCGTTCAGAGCGAGATGCTTCAGACACGTTTGGCGCTGGTGCAAAACGGGTTAAGTATACGGATGAACAAAGCAATGGAACTATAGAAGTAGTTGTCCGTTCAGATGGAAGCGCATCTGTTCTTAACCTTGAAGTTCCAGAAGAATTTCGCGGCAAAGGGTTTGGGAAAAAACTTCAAGCTAAAATATTAGAAGACTTCCCTAAAATGCAAGGGCAAGTGTCTTCTAAAGCTGCTGCTAAAACTGCTTATGATTTAGGAAGAAGACCTCCGGGCAAACCTAATGCCACATTAGAAGATGTCTTTAAGTCTATTGACAAAGATTCTTCTGTTAATTTGGTTTCTCCTGATATGCAAGGAAGGTTTAGTCTTAGGGGGGTTAAGGCTCCAGAAGGAACCAATCTTAAGGCAGCAACTGTTGGCTTGACTGAAGAAAGAATAAACGACCTAGTGCGTGAGTATGGCTATACCGATGGGCGATTTAAAGCTGAAGTTGTTTACGTCAAACCGCAAGAGTTTTTAGATGCGGTGGCTGATCGTGCTTATCAAACCCGCCTGAAAGAAGAAACAGAGAAATACGGCAAGCCTGACTTTGCTCAGTATGCGCCAATGAACCTTCAGGTTAGAGATGGGAAGATCGTTAACCATGAGGGAAGGCACAGAGCTTTAGAGCTAGTAAATGCTGGCGTGGATAAAGTTGCTATTGTTCTTTACAGAAACGATGGTTCACTTAAACGTTTCCCTAAAGTCTTGTCTCCGCAAGATCAAGGAGCACATACTGGCTTTAAGTCTTTGCATGTTGAAAACGCAATACCAACTACATACGAAAATTTAAACAAATTAAAAGAAACGTTTGTTGAAAAACCGGAAGTCAGATACAGCCTTCGTGCGCCTCAGACCGAAGCGTTCAAGAAGTGGTTTGGCAAAAGCAAGATTGTTGACTCCAACGGCGAACCTAAAGTCATGTACCACGGCACTGCGCGGGACATTACTGAGTTCAAGCCAAAGCAAGCTGATGCTATCTTTTTGACACCTGATCCAGAGTTTGCAGCAAAATTTGCTGGAATGTCTGAAGATTACATGGAGAATGAGTTTTACAAAAACCTTTCAAGCAAAGAAAAACAGCATTTGTTTCTTTTAGTAATGGAAGAGAACAAAGACAATTACATAAAAGACTATGGTAATGAATGGTATGAAGATGCAATTGATACCATAAAGTATTCTCAGTCTTTGTATACATCATCCGGTATTCGCACCTTGCCAACTCATTTTGGCGTAGGTGCAAAAATGTTTACAAGCGACTTAAAGAAAAAGATAGCACTTAATCTTGAATCTCGCGCAAACATAATGCCCGTATATGTACGGGCAGAGAACCCGTTTGATTACGAAAACAAACGGCATTACAGGATTTTGCTTGAAGACAATGACCTTGATGAATCAGTTCTTAATGAAATGATGCATGGCGATTGGGAGACTATTGAGTCGGATTTGGTTCAAGAAGCAATTCAAAATTCTGGGTTTGACGGGTTTTATATTAAAGAAAATGGCGTAAAGAACCTTGCCGTTTATGAGTCCAATCAAATAAAGTCTGCCACTGGAAACATTGGTACATACGACATCAATAACCCTGATATCCGGTTTAGCCTTCGCGCTCCTGACACCAAAGAGTTTAAAAAGTTCTTTGGTAACAGCAAGGTTGTTGACAAAGATGGAAACCCGGAAGTCCTGTATCACGGCACTACAAACGACTTCTCTGAGTTTGATAACCTGTACACCATAGGCCAGCATTTTGGGACTGCAAAGGCAGCTAATGACCGTTTAAAGCACATTGCTTATAAAAGACGGATGCAAGGGTTTAAGAACCTTAAAGAAGCTGAAGGAATACCAGAAGGCGCAAACATCATGCCTGTGTTTGTTAGTCTGCAAAATCCTTTGCAAGCCGAAGATGTTGGCAATTGGATGGATTCAGCCAATATTGCAGTAGATAATAGTGAAAATAAACAATTGTCTAAAAATGCTAGAAAAAAGTTAAGCGAGTTGGCTGATGAGCTTGAAGATGAACGCAGTCAGTTTGATTTAGAAGAACTCCCGTATGAAGATTTTTCAGATGAAGATGGCAATCCAGCACCTGTTCCAGATTGGGCAAACAACTGGACGGTTTCAGATGAAAACAGACGCGCTCTTAGAGAGATTAGGTATATTCTGGAAGAAGACGGGTTTGATGGAATCGTTTATACCAATGACGTAGAAGATAAAGGAAAGAAATCTTACATTGTATTTGACTCGGAGAACGTAAAGTCTGCTACTGGAAACATTGGCACATACGACAAAGAGTTTAGAGATGTTCGATTCAGCATTCGTGCTCAAGTCTCTCCTGCTATCACTGCCCGTGTTGATACTGTTTCCCCGGCTCGCGTAGAAAAAGGATTCGTCGAACGTATCCTATTGTCAGTGTTCCCTGAAAGCGCAGCCAAGTTCCGTATCGGGTACATCAATGCGCTAGAAGGGATTGAGCGTCAGACCAAAGCAAAAGCTGAACAGTTTGGCAACCTTGAACTACTGGCAGATGTATCCGCGCTGGCAGCAGCTAACCAGTCCCAACGCGCAGCAGGTATCGCGGCAGCAGCCTTCCAGCATGGCGTACCTGTTTACTCCAGAGGTCGCACTACCGTTAGTGATTTAAACGGTTCCGTTAAAGGTCTGTTGGATGTTTTGCAACCGTTGATGGCATTGAAAGACCCGGAGGTATTCCGTTACTTCCAGTTCTATGCAGGGGTTAAACGCGGGCAGCGGCTGCTTCGCTCAGGCAAAGAAAAACTCTTTGAACAAGCAGATGCTCAAAAGGGTCGTGACCTTGAGCGTCAGTTCCCTGTGTTCAGACAAGTGTTTGATGACTTCCAAGCCTATAACAAAGGGCAGGTCAAATACATGCGAGACACTGGAGTTATTTCTCCAGCGGAAGAAAGAATCTGGACGCAGAACTGGGACTACATTCCTTTCTACCGTCAGCTTGATGATGAAGTGACTCAGGGTCCTAAGATCTTCTCTTCGATCTCTGGTGTTGCCAAGCCGAAGGAACTGACTGGTTCCGCGCAGTACGTTGTCTATGACGCCAACGGCAACGAGGTGGGTGCGTATAAACAGCAAGCTGAAGCTAACCAGCATGCTGCCCGTGTAAACGGTACAGTGCAGCTTGAAGGTACCCCGCTTGCCGACTTCATCGAAACGGTTGTGCGTAACTCCCGTGCAGCTATTGAAGCAGGTCTGAAGAACGAAGCTTGTCGTAGAGCTATCCGAGATTCTGTTGCGCTTGGTACTGCTACCCGCTTACCAAATGTGCAAGCAGGGACAGACGTTATCAATTACAAGGAGAACGGGAAGACTGTGTACTACCGAGTACATGACCCGTTGCTTGTTGAATCCTTAAAGGGTTTAAACCTGCCACAAGTTCCCATGTTGGGACTGTTTACCGGGCCAGCTAGAATTTTGCGGGAAGCGGTGACCAAGACCCCGGACTTCGGCATCGTAAACTTAATGCGTGACTCTCTGTCTACTTGGATTACAAGTGGCAGCAAGATGACCCCGATTGTTGATTCGTTTAAACAAGCGGGAAAGATCCTAGCCAACCGAAGCCCGGAAGCAGTTGAACTAGCAAAGATGGGCTTGGGTGGGTATGACTTTCAAGGAGATGTCAAAGCATCTGCTGAAGAATTCACCAAAGAACTTAGAGCAAGAACCGGGAATCGGACAAAGGCAGAACAAGCTCTTCTGCCCATATCCAAATTCTGGGACATGCTAGAGAAAGGCTCTTACGCATCTGATATGGCTACCCGTGTCGAAGTGTATAAACGGGTACTGGCTGATACAGGAAACGAAGCAGAAGCGTGGCATCAGGCTCTAGAGATTCTTAACTTCTCCCGCCGTGGTAACTCTCAGTTCATCCGGGTGCTATCGGCTATTGTGCCGTTCTTGAATGCTCGCATCCAAGGTCTTGACGTTCTTTATCGCTCAGGCTTTGGTCAAGCGGCAATGGTCAACAAAGAAGAAATGCGTAAAGCATTCTGGATTCGTTCGTTGATCTTGCTTGGTCTAACCGGCATGTATTGGGCAATGGTCCATGATGACGATGAATACAAAAAGCTCACCAACGAAGAACGGGATAACTACTGGATCATCCCCGGACTAACTGTTAACGGGCGTCCGTTCAGGTTCCCGATTCCGTTTGAACTTGGCACTATCTTCAAGGTGTTTCCAGAACGCATCTTGGAAGCCACACTGGGTCAAGACACCAACCAAGACTTCATGAAAGCATTTAAACGCAATGTGATGTCTAACCTTTCGTTTAACCCCGTCCCTGTGGCTGCATTGCCAATCATGGAGAACTGGTTTAACTACTCAGTGTTCACTGATCGCCCCGTGGTTGGTAGGGGGTTAGAAGGTCTTGCACCTGAAGCTCAGTACACCTCGTCTACATCAGAGTTTGCAAAAGACCTTGGCAAGATCATAGGGTATTCACCTATCAAGATTGATCACTTGATTCGCGGGTACACAGGCAACATGGGCATGTACGCTACAAGCATGCTTGATACTGTGCTTGCCAGCCAAGATGATCCTGTACGCGCTACAAAGAGATTTGAGCAACTGCCTGTTATTAAGAGGTTCTTCTCAACGGACTCTGGCAGCATCGAGGCGTTCTATGCTCTCAAAGGCGAAGTGGATGAAACTGTACGGACAGTGAATAACATGTCTCGTACCAATCCGCAGGAACTCAAAGAGTACCTCGACCAGAAACATTTAAACCTGTACGGTCTGCGGTCCTACATCAACGTGATGTCCAACTACATGGATAACATCCGTGCTGCCCGGAACGCAATTAATTTAAACAAGAACCTGACTGCTGATGAAAAGCAAGAGCGATTGGAAAGGCTACATCAAGCAGAAGTTAAAGTGACTGAAAACATCAGGGCGCTTCGGAAACGATTTGAACAACCTTCTTAAACAGGTCCCATTCGCTTCCGTAGCGGCGTTCAAACTCTGCCTTGTATGGATGCCTCGATACCACGCGGGGCGTGTTGTAGCCCAGTCTATGGTGCGCCGGACACAGTGGGATAGTGTGTAGATCATCCACTCTACGCCCGTTGCGATGTATGTGATGTATGTCAGGAGGAGAGTAGACACCTTCCTCCAGACACACGATGCATCCTAGATCAACTAGCTTGCTGAACCATTTCTTTGGCGGCATTTATCTTACGGTCTATGTATTCATCTAGCTCGGACTCGTATAGTAACCCTTCTGCGATGTCCGTTTCCCGGCCTTCAGCTAGTTCCTTGCGAAGCCATTGATATCTCTTGGCGTCTTGGTTATCCATGTTCGCTCCATACCCAGCCGGTAGCAGCCACATCCATAATCTTACGGAAGTGGTCAGCTAAAAGTTTATGATCTACTTGACTGTCAGCACTCAGATTTTGCAGTTGCGTAATTAAATGCTGTAGATCAACAACAGCTTCTGCAATTTTTATTTCTCTCATTTGGTTACCTCAATCAGTTTGTTTAAATACCAAGCTGCCTTCTTGTAGTCCTCTAAGACATCGCCTTTGTGACCAGCGCGGCTCAGGTACTTGAGACAGTTTAAACGCAGGTAACCGGCAAATTCTGCCGGTGTGCTTTTGGCTTGCAGGTAATCAATCGCCTCAATCCCTCCTACGGTGTAATGATCTGGGCTATTGACCATTTCATTTTTATCTTTCAACCACTTAAGGTGGCTGGCAGACCATTGTTGTGGTGTTACATCATCAATGCTCATTTTTAATTCCTTCCAATTGTTCATGCTTTTGTAGGGTTCTGATTGCCACTTCAATCGTTAACAACTTTTCTTGCACTTCTTCTGAGGGCAGGATTTCTGCGTGTAGCGCGATAAATCGTTGAATGTCCTTCATCACTATCGCAACTAACCCCGGCACACTCATAGCGGTGATTTCATCTTCATTCATTGACTACCTCCTCTGACAGTCGCTCGGCAACAGTTTTAGTGAACTTGTATTTGTTCCATGCCATGTCCCAAGCATCTGAGAACACATACCAAAGATCGCCGTGTTCACCGTGCATCTTTTGATCCATGACCCATTTGCGCCATGCTTGTGTCTTGGCGTCAGGTGCTTCCCTTCGCCGTTGCCCCGCTGGTGGACTGGCTGGGTCAAGCTTAGAAAGCTTCTCATAGGTTTCAAACCTAACCTTAACGGTCTTACCTTTAAACACTCGGCTGATAACCGGCTGGGCAAGACCTGATTCTTTAGCAATTGATGATTGATTCCATCCTGCACGTAGCAGTTCAATCACTAGCTGTTGTGGTGTTTTCATTTGCTCTCCTCGATTGGTCCTTTAAACAGAGCAGCCCAAAAATTGTCCAGTATCTTTGCCTTAACTTCTTCGCGCCTGTCCTCGGGTATGTCTTTGACCGACTCATTGAGCGCATCAAGCACCGATTGAATCATCTGTTGTGGGGTAATGATTGCGCTCATATGTTTTTTCCCTTTAATTTGTTTTCAATCTGGTCAAACAGTTTGCGTGTATATCCTTTGATTGGTGTATCACCCCACGGCCCTATAATTTCTTTGATCTCGTCATCCGTCAGCCCTACCCACCGCTGTGGCAGGGTTGGTTGCGCCAAGGCCAGCATCTCTTGAACTTGAGTAGTAGAGGGCCACCAGTCTGCGTGATACCCGCAAAAGTCTCTGATTGCTTTTTCAATCGGTGTCAAGTGTTCTTCTCCTTTAACCTAGCCTCAAGCGCGGCTATCATGTCTATTACATATGGGCGATTTGCCATCGAAATTTCTTTTGCTTCTTCTTTAGTCAGCCCGACCCACGGGCGCTGTGGCGGGACGGTATAGAGCGGTGTAACTGACGAATCATTTGGCGGAACCTCGTACTCAATCTGCTCGCATTCGCCGTCTGAATTCACATACATCCACGCCACCGGCTCCTGATTAGGTTGTGGGCAGCAATGACCGCACCGGGGGCAGTCAATCACATAGGGGGTGACTTCGGGGGTCACATCGGGGGTAGTCATAATGGGCATCTCCCACAATACGGGCAGTGGACAATAATGGTGCGGATTGGTCTGCCGCATCGTAAACAGGTGTAGGTCATTTCTCTCCCCTTGCGCGGATAGCGTTAGCAACACCGCTCGGGCAGGTATCGCAAGTCGGCTCATATGATTCGGCTACGCTGGCGCACCCCTCTCGTTCCCGTTCCGCAGCTTGCCAATCTATTTCTGTCAGCAGGTCTTCAATCGTGTCGCCATGCCCTGTCGCATAGCTGCGTTCCACCATCCATTGTGCAACCTTTTCCCGCTCATGCGCGGCGACACGCTTGGCGACTTCTACCCAAGCGTTGTCCATAACCCAGTTTTCCATGCCCCCTTCATGTAATCCCATATCGGTCATCATGTTCATTAATTCTTCGTTAGCCATTTCTCCCCCCTTGCGCGGATAGCAGTAGCACAGTCACATTGATATCGAGGGTCAAGTATTTCTGTTTGCCACTCATTAGCAACCTTGGCGCACTCCTCCCGCTCATGCGCGGCAACAATGGCGGCGAAGCGTTCAATGGCGGCGATGCCTACGATACTGTTTGATAGTAATTCCATTGCATTCTGGCCCCCGTCAAAAACGGGATCGGCCTCCACCGCCATACGGATAATGTCGTCCTTATTCATTTCTGTCCCTCAGCTTTTGCTCAATGATGTTGGCAAAATCAATTACATAAGAACCAAAGATAAGACCCCATGCATTGCTTAACTGTTTTAGCTCCTCTTCGTTTAAACTTTTCCATTTGCTTTTCTTGGCAAGTGCAATAGGTTTTGGTTCTGCCAGAGATTTCATAACTCGCTGGTTTTTGCCTGATGCCCCCTTTCTGCGTTCGCCGGTATCTTCAATAAATCCTTTATCAAGTAACGCCCGATAACGAGCAGTGATAGATGAATAGGGATAGCGCGGGAACAAAGATCTAATCTGATCGCTGATGCAACCGTCTGGAAACTTAGCAATTGCGTCGTAAACCATAAACTCTAGACGCGAAGTGTCAATTGAGTGCGCGGCTTCGTGACTGGTATCGGGGTCTTCTCTTCGTGCCAACGTGATTGGATCGCTACCAAACATGTCGATTGTTATTACGTCAGTCATTCTGGTGATCCTTCAAATACGGCAAAACTAATTTTGGTCTTAGACAACTGCTGAATCTGTTGCAGGGCAGCAGCCATGCGTTCAGCATTTGCTAAAGCTTTCTCAAAATCTTGGCTAGTTAAGAGGTCAACTGCCACTCTGTACTTAGATTGCATTTGACTGACTTCGTTCTGTACTCGCTCGCTCGCGGCTTTCATAGAAACCAAGTCGTTCTTAACGTTATTCCTAAACGCATCTACCGTTTCTTTTAGTTTTGTAATTGCGGTATGTGCGCGTTCATTTGATTCTGTTGCAGCTACATGTACTTGCATTGACCACTTCCATGCTTTGTATGAATAAAGAATTGTTTCTTGTTCTTGGAATACCGAAACTTTCCAGCCAATACCTTCTCTTGTATCTGATTTGACCATTGCAGTGTCAGTGATATCAATGACTGCATTTATCAAATCCTTTGGAGCTATTTTGTCTATCTTTGAATCAAAGGCATCGTATTGCCCGTTCCACCACAGTTCACCGGCCCGCACTTGCGACTACCTCGCAGGAGTTTGGGGATACCGTCCCGCAAACTAAGGTGCGTTGCTCCTGCACTGTCTCCGCTTTGTAGCCAGACAATTTAAACGCTATGGGCATGGCGTTCTTGAGAATCCCAAGCGCACTGATACCGTTGTCGTCTGACTTCCGGATAGCAACATCCATTGCTTCTGCAAGCTCTGAGATGAAGCTATCTGCATCTAGGCAGGTGGTCTGAATGACAAACTCACCGCTACCTTGTGTGTCTGAATAGATCCTAATCATTTTTTCTCCTTAAACCCACTGGGCATTTTTCGTTTAAAGCAAGCATCACATTTCCACCTGAAAGAAGCTCCGTTTACAGTTGCAACTTTGTGAGTTGCAAAGTTTCTTCGGCACTGCTGACAGGTAGGCATCACTTTCTCAGCGGACATTCTTTGCCTTGTTTACAGTCGCCGTTGCAGCATTGTTTAAATCCCATGTCCCAGCCATCAGACCAAGCCTCATAAACGTAACCCTCTAGCGGGTGATAGCCACCCATAGGCTGGTTCTTGCCATGTTTCTCAGTCCACCATTTTCTCCAAGCTTCGCCTTTCTTTATTGCTTCAGTGTAATTTGGTTTCGTCATGTTCTTGCTTCATTTTAAAAACGTCTCTAATTGAGTTAGAGACAAATTCAACAAACACCTCTGCACCAACGCCACTGCTTATACCAACGTCAGCAAGTATCAATGTAAGGGCAGGAACAAGATCATCAAAAGGTTCTCCTTCAATTACGTCTAATATTTTTTTAGAAATCAAATGCATTGGTTTTACTGGTTGTTCCATTTGAGTATTACCTCTAAAGATTTAACGAATTCATATACGTCCCCTTCTACTACAGAAATATTGTTAGACACAATGCAATGGTTTATTTCTTCATTGGTTAATGCTTGCCATTCTTTCTTAAAACCAATGCTTTTATTAAAGTGTTTGCACACCCTAAAGTATGTGCTTAGGCTCATCCCATGTTCGTTGTTCTCGTATCTTGACCAACATGATTTGTTGATCCCGAGTTCTTGGGATAGTTTGCTAAGTGATACACCTGTTTGTTTCCGCAATGATCTAAGTTCTTCTCCGAATTCAGACATTTCCGTTATCTCTGTTGATTTTAAATAGCCAATCATTGCGGTACTCAGTTGGTGGCTTCCATTTCTCGCCCGTCTCCGGGTTGATCACTACAGATTTAAACGTGTTAAGGATGTTGGCTCCGTGAGTCCAGACCTTGCCCCATGGCGTTGTATGTTCAACTTTTTCCACGGCGCATATCCTTTCTTCTTACGGTTTTGTCGAGTGTTGCAAGGATCAAGCGCAAGTCTTGCGGAGACATCACTCTTGACCTGCCCTGATAGATGTACTCCTCAACCCATCTGCGCTTCCACAGATACTTGGTTTGCAGAAAAGCTTTTGAATTAAGCAACTCATCTGTTGTCGCGGTTATCCCTGCAAGCGTGACCCATATATGTGGCTTGATGTAATGCGGTATCCAGTAAATGTTGTCTTGCATTGTCCATACAGGCTCAAATGCAAAGTCATTCATAATTACGTCATCTGTCTTCATGTTTCACCTAGAACGAAATAAAATTATTAATTGAACCAAAATACAAAAGATAAAAAACAAGTACGCAACAGTTGCAATCTTAAGGAACATCGTATCTCCTTTTGTATCTGCGATGTTTGATGGCAGCTATACCTTTTTCTTCTTCCATCATTGCATCTGCCATTTCAAATGAAGACTGGCGTATTTGGTTTAATGAAAGAACATCTGGATACCGGGACATCAGTCCGTTCATCGCAAACGCCGCAAGTACCAATCTCCACTCATCCTTTTGTTCCATCATGCCTCACCAGTTGTTGGATGTTTTCGCATACGAGATCTGCGAATGACTTCCCCGAAGGAAACATCATCTTTGCTCCTTCGATTGACCGAGTGACCTTCTGGGCTTCGTTTAAACCATCGTTGAAGCCCGTGTTGTAGTCGCTATCGGTGATCCGCATCTTGATCCCTTCACGTGCTAACTGACTAACAGGCATCTTCTCTTTCTTGGCATATGCGTTGAGGTCTGCCCTGTCTTGATCATTTAGGTAGATCATGACGGGCTTGACCCTAGAATGCGGTTTTGGTTCTTTCATATTGTTCTATGATCCTGTCAAATTTGAGTTGTGCTTCTAAGTTGGCGGCTAGTTCGCTACGAGACTTGATGCCACATTCATCATACAAAAACTTACTTGCAGATAGTTCTGTGGTGTCTTCGATGTCGTAGTGTTCGTAGAGCCAAGTTTGGAAGTTTAAATTTTTGCAGAGGATTCCTGCCTGTTGCACACGATTGACGTAGGTAACAGGGCGTTCATCTTCTCCAATCCGCACTAGCACACAGGCGTAACGCGCCCCGACAAAATCCCGAAACAGTTCTTCTGGGATGTCGTCGGGGTGGATTCGCACGGTCAGCACGAATCCAGCGTTGTCCTGCTTGAGTGCAATCTTGATGCATTCAAACTGGAGTCCGTTCATTCTCTGAAAATCTTCCCTTCAAGGTATCCAACAACAATCAACGCGGCTTTGTGTTTTTTCTCCACCGCTTGGATGTGCAACTCAGCGCCTTTAAACGCAGAGTTTGCAAGATTAAGTTCCTCATTTAAACGAGTAACTTCCGCTTTCAACTTCTTGACTTCGCTGTTTGCGAGGACCGCTTCCATGTTGATCACAACTTTCTTCACCGGCTTTTTTTTCTTAACGCCGTCACCGTTCTTTACTCCGGTAGGGCGACCACGACCACGTTTAAATGAAACCACAGAGGTGGGTTCTCCGGTGATTTGCACGGCGGGGGTATCAGAAAGGGATGTCATCGTCTTCTTCCTTTTTAGGTTGTGGCCGAGTGGCCGTTGGTTTCCACTGGTCTACCTTCAAAGACAGATAGGTATTGCCAGAGGTTTTGGATTTCGATTTCCAGCCAGCAATCTTGATCGTTGCGTAGCCGTCTTCAATCTCCAATCCGTCCATAGCGAGCTTGATCTCGCCACGGTAATCGGGAGCTTCTGCATGTGCCTTTGTCGGCACGTTAAACAGATTCCCGCTATTTGGTTTAAGGACAAACTTATCCATTCTTTTCCTCAAAGTTTTTGCGAAGCATTGCGAAGTGTTCGGTTAGTTTTGTGTATAGCTCTTTGTGGTTCTCCTTCATTTCATCAATTGCGACTTGGTTGCCTTTCCAGAGCTTGGTGAGTTCTGGAATGCTGGTAGCCACGTTCGCCCACTCAAACATCATGTTCACGAGCATCGGGTAGTCTTGTTTAAACTCTTCCTCCTTCTTCTTAACTTCGATCTTCTTGACTTCCGGTTTGGGGTCAGGCTTATCTGTGTCCCGGTCAACCGTGTCGTGCTCGACGATCTCCATTGCCATTAGCCAGAGGTAGCGCCGAAGGTAGGTATGGGTTGAACCAAGATCTTGGATTGCTTGACCCTTTGCGCTTTGAACGGCAACCATAGGGCTTGCAAATGCAATTGATCCTGCCCCTTCGGTGTCATGGATGGTTAACGTGACGTTCGGTCCCTCGAAAGAAAACACGCCACACAATCCCACTTCGTCGAAGATCTTATGAATGTGCGGGATGAAGTCGCCAAGTTCAAAGTAGTGGTACTTGGCAAACTTGTTCTCGCCGCTCTTCTTCATGGGCGATTCCAAAAGCTTTAAACGAGCCTTTGTTAGTTTTGCGTATACGGTCATGGGGACTCCAAGTATTTGCGCGTCAGGGCTTGAGCCATTGCCAACGTAATATCAGCAATGTGGTCTGCAACGTCTGGTTCGTCTTCGATAAAGTCAATGTCTTCAGACTTGATGTTTGAAGCAATTGCCAACATAAAATCAAGAATAAGTTCGTCACGAGTCTTCATTTTGTTCCCGTTTAAATTGTGAGCACCACTGCGCGACACCGCAGAAGTTCCCGGTACATCTAACTGCCTCTCCTTTACGGATCTGTATGTAATGTTTGGGGTCTGTGCTTTTCAGTTCATCTGCTTCCTCCTGTGTGTCAAATAGTCTGACTGCCGTCTTTCGGCCTTCCTTCATCACGGCGTACTTGGTTTCCCGAATCCACCGTTCGTCCTCATCGCATTCAGGTAGCTCGTCGCCCCAGTCAGCCGAAACCTTGGCATGCCGGTGAGCATCCAACCGCATCTGTATAAACTTCTCGGTGAAGTTCATCTTCCAAAGTGGTATCTGCACCATCTGTATAGGGGCTTGCGGGTAATCGGGTTTCACTGCCGCTTCCCGGCGCGACCAATCTCTTATGAGCGCACAAATGCTTAGACTTCTAACCTTTAAACCTTTGACCTTCTCAACCAAATACGCATACACATTCTGTTGTTGCTCCCAATCAGGTTTATCTGCCCTCAATGCCCATGCACTTGTAAATTTGTAGTCGGTGATGTCCACAAAGTCGCCCTCAATTTTTTGAAGGTCAATGGCTCCGCTCAGGACTACCCCGTCAATGTTTAAATACAAACGCTCTTCGTTGATGTGATCGTTGACCTCGGACCTTTCAGCAACCACATGCAGGGCAGATCCCATGAGGGACCAGAGCATGTCGGCGGCATCGGTTTCAATCTCATCAAAATGCTTCTCACGCAGCCTCTGAATGCGCGGAGGAGACAGAATTTCAGTCACACTATAGTTAGCCTTACCCTTCGTGTAGAAGTCCCTCTCAGCGAGCGCCATGAGGGTTGCCGGTATGTTGTGCTTGTTAGTGATCTTCATTTCTGCCTTATATTAGTGGGGAGAACCGTAGATTCCACGCCCCCCGTCCGTGGTGAGAGAAGAGACAAACCAGACCTTCCGTCTACTGGTAAGCTTGTCTCGACAGGGCTACGTCAGATCTACGAGCCTAGTTCCCCGCCTGAAATGCAACCAGTGGAAGAATAGTAACATGGTCGATACGAACGCGCAAGCACTTTCACAAATATTTTTCACAATTTTTGGTGAACCCGCGTCGAAGGCAAACAGTAGGCGGCTTGTGACGCGGGGAGGCAAGCCGATGTTCATCAAAAGTGAGAAGGCGCTGGACTACGCGGAAAAGTTTAAACTTCAGGCCCCGGAGACAGTCCCGATGGAATGCGACGTAAAAGTGACGATGACTATCTACTACGCCAGCCGGAGGCCGGACCTTGACGAGTCACTGGTGCTAGACCTGCTGCAAGGGGTCGCATATTTAAACGATAGGCAGGTCAAGGAAAAGCACATCCGTTGGGCGTTGGACAAGGAACTGCCCCGTTGTGAGATTATGGTTACCCCGTGGTCAGGTTGATCGCTTATACTTGCGTCATTGTCTCCTCCTAGGGCGAAAGCTCTTAGGCCCCTTTCGAGGGGCTTTTTTTTCGCTTGACAAATGCTTTGCCCCTCGGTATGATCGTTCGTATTGAGCGTGGTAGCTCTAAGAATCGCTAAGTAAGGCCCTGCCCCGCAAGGGGGGTATCCACAAGATATCTACCACCGGGGTCTTTCTTAGCGATTTTTTTTGCCCCGCTCAGTCGTACCTTCCGCGTTAGCAATTGCACCTGCATGGGTGGCTGAAGAGAAAACACCGGACCGTCGCCACACCTCGACGAGTTTCGCGTAGCCTGTGCGCGAGGGACTACAACAGATGCTCAGAACAGGGTGGTATACCACTGGGCGTTGAATGAATCGCGTCGTCAAGCGTGCGCTGGTGAGCTTCCATGAGCAAGCTCGCGGGCGGGTACTCAGACCACCTTGGGAGAGCTTTGCCTAAAATATTTAAACGCAGATGATCACGTTGCACTATACAAAGACTAACGATACGATGAGCCTATGGAGGGCGTTATGGCTAGAGACTGGAAGCGTGAGTATCAGACCCAGCTTGAGCGTGGGGATGATCAAGGGCAGATCGAGCGTCAAAGAGCGCGACGAGCATTGGACAAGAAGGGTGTAGCTCGCAAGGGTTTAAACATCGACCACATCAAACCGATTTCGCAGGGGGGGTTGTCCACTCCCGGCAACCTGCGACTCCGATCACCAAAGGCAAATAAATCTGACAATAAAAAATGAGAGCAGTCGAAACCTATGTTTCGTCGCTTCATGTGGACAGTCACGCCCGTGTGACCTGCCCTAGTTGTACAGACGAACGCAAGAAAAGAGACAAGGACTTAGTGATTCAGCGTAGGGCTGATGCATGGGTCTTTTTCTGTCACCACTGCAACATCACGGGCAACGTCCCATTTAAACAAAGGTACACAATGCAACCACAGTTGAAGGTCGTCACTTCCACCTATGATCTCGCCACCGAGCATTTTGAGTTTCTTGCCACGCGGGGCATCAGCAGGGCAACCGCAGAAGCAGCCAAGTTGTTCCCAGCAGAGAAGTTCTTCAAACGTTTAAACAAGGTAGGCAAGGCTATCGGGTTTCCGTACACCAAGGATGGCAAGTTCATCTCAGCCAAGTACAGGTGTATTGAAACCAAGGACTTCACTCAGGACGAGGGTGGCAGTCAGGAGTTCTTTGGCATCGACTCGATTGATGTTACCAAGCCGGTAATCATTGTGGAGGGAGAAATCGACGCCTTGACGCTACTTGAGTGTGGTGTTGAGAATGTTCTTTCGGTTCCCGCTGGTGCGCCAATGAAGGTGAAGGACGGGAAGATTGACGCATCGGAAGATCGGAAGTTTGCGTTTGTATGGAACGCTTTTGATGTTCTGTCGAAGGTTCCTTATGTTGTGCTGGCAGTTGATACTGATACTGCGGGCCAAGCACTTGCTGAAGAACTAGCCCGCAGGATTGGAAAGGACAAGTGTCGCCTCACCTCGCATGAGTTCAAGGATTTAAACGAGGCATTCCTTGCAGAAGGTAAGGAGAAGGTTCTACATGTTTTGCAGAATGCGACCGCCTACCCCGTAGCTGGGTTGAGCGAGGCTTCCAAGTATGAGGAGCGTTTAAACGATCTGTGGGCCAAGGGTAACGGCAAGGGGTCGAGCACTGGCTACAAGAACGTGGACCAGATTTACACCATCGCGCAGGGTCAGTTAAGCATCATCACGGGTTACCCCAGTTCGGGTAAGTCAAACTTCGTGGATCAAATGATGGTGAACCTAGCCAAAACCGAGGATTGGAAGTTCGCCGTTTGTAGCTTTGAGAACCAGCCGGAGATCCACATTAGCCGGTTCATGGAGATCTACAAGGAGAAGCGGTTCCTTGATGGCACGAACAGGATGACGGATGAGGACCGGGCATCAGCGTTTAAATGGGTCAACGATCACTTTCTGTTTTTGGATTCCGAAGGGGCAGAACCTTCAACGATAGATTCGATTCTGGAGAGGGCGCGGGTAGCGGTGGCACGAATCGGCATCAGAGGATTGGTGATTGATCCGTATAACTATATTGACAACAACAAAGGACAGGCAGAAACAGAATTCATTTCGCATATGCTTACGCGAATCCAAGCATTTGCTAAAGCATACGGGGTGCATGTGTTCTTTGTAGCGCATCCATCCAAGATTAGCCGTAGCGGAATGGACTTGCCTAGACCAGATGGTATGGCTATCAGCGGCTCGATGGCATGGTGGGCAAAAGCAGATTGTGGAGTCACCATCCATCGAGGAGAGGGCAACGAGGTTGAGGTCGCGGTTTGGAAATGCCGGTATCGGTGGGTCGGGCATCAGGGAGAAACTACCCTGAGATACGATAAGGTCACCGGAACGTACTGGCACAAGGAAGACGCCTTCTAACGCATCCCCACGATTCCCCACGACATACCCCACGAAATGTGGGGTTTTTTTTAACCTATCGCGGCGACGTGTTAAAAAGCGGCAGTAAATATTAACGCATGTTTAAACGCATCCCCACGATACTTGGCGCGGCAACGGTGGGGCGCCCCAGCCATGCCCCAGTTCGCCACCAGTTCGCCGTTTAAACACCGCAACACGGCGGAAGCAGCGACGGCGGAAAAAAAGCTGGGTTAAGGAAAAAGCTGGGTTAAGAGATGTTTAAACGCATCCCCACGATTCGCACGGTGAATCGCATCTCCACGAAATATGGCGGAGCGTTTGCATCCCCACGACACTTAGTGCATCCCCACGACATAAGCGCGGTGGGTGGGTTACAACGAATGGGTGGGTGGGTTTAAACGGGCTGTGGATAACTTTAGGCTCACGGCATGAGCCACGTTTAAACATGGGCGCATACGCAATGCCGTCCGGCGTCCGACGCAAAATTTAAACAAAAAAAACCCGGCAATTAGCCGGGCTTTTCTTTAATAGAAAAACTAGTGTCAGTCGGACAATCGGGATAACATAAAGTCTATCGCGCTGGATTCAAACGAATCAGAATCCAACGGAATAGATTCCCATGTCCATCGAAATTGGGGCAATTGGTTTCTGCCCCGTTTAATGATTGCATTGGCCCGATGCATGTCAGTAGTGGCAAACCGATGCAATGCATCGGATTCATCGCTAATCGGATCGGCCGTAATAATATAAACGTATTGCATGGGCAATCCTCAATAGTTATAGGACGTTTTAATTTCAACGATATATTCCCGTTTTGAAATGCGCCTAGCAAATGCATTAGTGAATGCGCACCCGCAACAATCCCATTCGTGCCTGCAATTAGATCCGCTAAAGTATGAGCCAATTGCGATTGATAGATCATTGTTTGCCAATGATCTAGGCGCGATAATTCTATGGCGATAAATACCGCCATCATCAAAATCGCTTGATTCCTTTATGCGTTTGCCGCCGAGCATTTTAACGTCGCCCACATAAACTTCGTCATCTAATTCGCGATATGCATCGCGATATTTAAACGTCGTGCGCTGATATAAGTTAATTATATGCACGATCAACCCTTGTTTACGGTTTCTAATAGTTTGCTGAATGTGCTAGAACCCAATTGACCAATTCGGGTAACATTCACCGAATTGCTAAACGAATGATGAATGTCCTGAGCGTTTATGCCAATGCCGACTAATTTAACGCCATGCTTTTTGGCAATGGATTCAACGTAACGCATATGCTCCACATTGAAACCCGCGCTATCGGTCAATACGAAAAGAATGCGTTTCTGTTCTTTTCTGGCAAGTAATGATTGCAAACCCAGATATACCGCCGAATAGTCCGGGGTACTATCATCGGCCATCATATGCATCAAACCAAGTTTAGGGGCTGATTGTTGCAATGATTCACCCCATTCTTTAAACGGAATCAAATTTACTTTTTCTTTTCGCATGCAAGTAGATTCACTCAATGGATTAGAATCTAGATATTCCAGTCTATCCTCACCATTGAATCCGGTAATCGCCCATGCGCAATTGGTGCGAGCGAATATTTTAGCCAATTGAATCGAAACCGATTGCGCCATTCTGATATCGCGACCATGCATTGAACCCGAACAATCAACCATTAAATGCACCGCCGTTTTAATTGCGGGTTTATATGCGCGGGTTTTAAAGATATCGGGCGATCCGTTTGCCATTCGGGTTAATGCTCGCAAATCAACCCGCCCGGATTCTTTATGGGTATTCCAACCAATATTGTCGACCGATTGCAATAAACGCAATAGGTTAGCGGTAGTCGCTCCCATGTTGCTAATTGGGGTATTGTATTCACGTGAATACGTATATTGTCCCTGAGACTTATCGGCATGCATAATTTAAACCCATTCAAATTTGACGATTGACGGTTTGCCAATTGCTGGCAATGGATTACTTGCATTAATAGAATGAGAATGCTTTCCTAATTCATTCTCAATAAAACCCGTAGGTTCTGGGTTTCTACCCTTGAATTTACCGCTACCCGGATGATTGCCCGGACCGTCGCTATCGCTAGGACCATCGCTAGGACCATCGCTATCGCCCATAGGACCGTCGCTAGGCGCATCGCTAGGGTTCTCAGTACCCTTACCCTTACCCGGACCATTCGGACCGTTAGGCGCGTCGCTATCGGGTTGATCGGGTTGATCGGGTTGATCGGGTTGATCGGGTTGATTAGCCAATGCATTAAACAATTCAATTGCAACATCTACAATGCCGAAGGTATCAGTGCATTTATTGGCATCGGCCAATGCTTTAGCAATTGGTTTGCGCCATGGGCTTTTAGTGACAATTTCAGGGAAGTAAATAGGGTAGCCATTTAAACGTCTACCCTCAATTGCAAGCATAAATGGAATGTTATTAAAATCATTGGGCTTTACATAACCGTCTTTTAGCAGAATGTTATTGACCAATTCGCTAAACAATGCCATAGCGTTATTAGCGCGACCCGAATTGATAACTGCTAATTCGATGCGTGGGTCTTCCAATCCATTGATCAATGCATTTAGAAACGGACCATGCGTTACGGCCGCGTTATTCCATGGCGCATTGTCCGTATACCATGCGTGACCTAATTCGTGAAGGATAAAACCAACGGAATTATTGAATGTCACATTCGACACTTGCGAATTGTCGTCAATGTTAGGCATTACAATCGTTAGATCAATTGCATTGCGAACCCGCCGAAAGTTAATTGCGGCAGTCTTACCATTCCAAAGGAATTGGAAGTCTATAACTTTCATTCCGGAAGCTTTTAAAAACCGTTCAGCGGCAGTTTCAATACCGCGCTTTGCGTCAATTCCCAACATGTTTAAACTCCCATTGCAGTTTGAAATTCAGACTCATTAATTTCGGCAACATAGATTGCCATTAATTCCGGCAATGTATCCATTGGATACTTATTGACAACGGAATTATTAAATGCAATTGATACCGGCATGCCCATTTTGCATGCCGATGCCCATGCAAGTAATTGACGAATGCTAGGTGGCTGAGTTAATACGCCATTGCGTGCCTTTTCTCGCGCAACATTAGCGAATTGCACAATCTTATCGGTGGCGGTAATTGGCAATCCGGAACGGCCAGCAATTAATGCGGATTCTTTAGCGGCATCCATGTATTCAAAGTTAAGGGTATATGCAAACCGATCAATGAATGCGGTATTCATTGCGGTGGTGCCAGCAAATAAGTGATTACCGTATCCGTTAGTATTATCAGCGGCAAAAAACGCAACATAATCGCCAACGGGAATCTTAATATTAGATTCGGGGAATGTAATTCCACGT
>Ga0214921_10001355_pt1 | contig 42234 bp, 34 predicted proteins | sample LL1505_MetaG_FD_177992 | JGI IMG/M metagenome (GOLD analysis project Ga0214921, IMG submission 177992) | Freshwater microbial communities from Lake Lanier, Atlanta, Georgia, United States - LL-1505 | ecosystem: Environmental > Aquatic > Freshwater > Lake | place: USA: Georgia | collected...
AAAGTTTATTTAGGGATTGACCACCTGCACCTGCTCGTGCACGTAAACGAGAAACGTACCCGAATTCAGGGTCATACAGTAGCCAAAGTAAGACGGTAGCAGTGGCAAATCGGGTACGTTTACGAGCAAGTGCACGAGCACGTTCACGTTGGATTGACCATGTAAAGTTTATTTAGGGATTGACCACGTGCACCTGCTCGTGCACGTAAACGAGAAACGTACCCGAATTCAGGGTCATACAGTAGCCAAAATAAGACGGTAGCAGTGGCAAATCGGGTACGTTTACGAGCAAGTGCACGAGCACGTTCACGTTGGATTGACCATGTAAAGTTTATTTAGGGATTGACCGGAGTTGCCATGTAAAGCCTATTTAGGGATTGACCCGCCCTTTCAGGGAATTGCTATCCAACTATCTCCCCATCACCGGATACCCAACCGGCATACCCAATCCCAAGAGCTCTCTTCGCAATAGATCTAAAAGCACATAAGACGAGTAAACTCTTACCGAGCGGCGATCGTTTACATAGAGGATCTTCATCTCTTTTGTTTTACCGTCTGGCCCACTAACCGCTAGCCAAACAGTTCCTACAGGCTTTTCAGCGGTGCCTCCGCCAGGCCCAGCTACTCCACTTATCGCTAGTCCATAAGTCGTTCCGATCATCTCTCTTACGTGCGAAGCCATAGAGCGGACCGTTTTAGCGCTTACCGCGCCGTGATCATCTAATGTCTTGGCCGGAACCTTTAAAACTTCAGCTTTGATCCTGTTGTCATACGACACAACGCCGCCAGTAAACACAGCGGATGAGCCAGTAGTCTCGGTAAGAAAGCTAGAAACTAATCCCCCGGTGCACGATTCAGCGGTCGATACCGTCGCGCTTCGCTCAAGCAGTAATTTCTGAATACGCCCAAAGAAGCTCTCGCTCGCGTCCTCGGTGTAGATCTGCTCATGTCCGATAGCTTGCCTTACTTGAGTAGCCGCGGTCGTTAGGTCTGTGCTACTTAGAGCCTTTAGGACTACATGAACCTCTGGAAAGACGGCTCGGTAAGAGACGGTTATCTTTGGATCTAGGTGGCACCCCTCTACTATCTTACCAACAACCGACTCGGGCATGCCGAATATCTTAAATGTGTGGCGTCCAATCGTCTCGGTTTTGTTGGCTTTTGCGCGAATTATAGGAAGCACAGTGTCGTTAAACATCGGGATAAATTCACGCGGCACTCCCGAGAGTGAGCAGACTGTAACGTGACGCCCAGCGCTGAGCGCGCCGCTTGTAATAAATCCAGGGGCCGTGCCGTTCTCGTTAGGAATCATTGTAGATCCAGCGGGAAGTAGCGCTTGTTTAAGATTAGCTGGATCTAGTTGGCGCGAACGTTTTTTATAGAACTGCTCTAAGTGGGCGCGTGCCTCTGGGAACTCAACTACGCCAACGCCAAAAAAGCGCGCCACCATATCACGGGTTAAATCATCCGCTGTTGGACCCAATCCACCTGAGGTGATTATTATATCGCTGACCTCTGATAGGATTTTTAGTCCTGATACAAGCTCGTCTAGGTCATCATCAACGACTAAAACGCGCTTAAGCTTTAAGCCCAAGTCTGAGAGTGCCCTGGCGACTACATTTGAATTGGTATCAACAACCCGACCATCGAGTAATTCTGAGCCTGTGGCGAGAATCGATACTGAGAAGCTCATGCCTTCTTCTTAGTGGAGCCGATCGAATTCGACGCGACGGCGATGCTCTGATGTGTTTTCTTCATCTCAGCAATTAGAGCGTAAACAGCTTTCGGAGCTTTAATCTCAGGAGCTGATTGAATAACTTTAGCTTTCATTGGGTCTACGTATTTACCCTTATCAAAGAGGCCAAAGTGAAGGTGCGGGCCACTTGAGAGACCGGTATTTCCAAGGGCTCCGATAACTGAACCACGGGTAACGCGTGAGCCTTTTCTGACATTACTAGAGATCTTTGATAGGTGCATGTACTCAGTGGTGTAGCGAGAGTCGTGCGCTATCTTAATCATATTACCACCTGATTTATTCCATCCGGCAAAGAGAACGACACCGTCGCCAACAGTACGAACCGGTGTGCCTATCGGAGCGGCGAAGTCTACGCCGTTATGAGGCCTTGATATTTGAAGAACTGGATGAAAGCGCGCATGTGAGAAAACTGAGCTAATTCTGGTGAACTGCACGGGATAGCGTAAGAAAGCCTTTGTTGGCATCTCGCCCTTCTCGTCAAAATATCTAACGGTTCCATCAGCCGCTACGTCACGCACTACCGCGTACATCGTGCCTTTGAGTGAGATAGAGGCGGCTTTAATCGCTCCAGTCGAGAGGACCCGACCGTCTTCTAAACGCTTCTCATCAAACCAAACTGTGAATGTATCTCCAGGTTGTAGGTCTTTACGAAAATCTACCCTGTTACTAAAGAGATCGACGAAATCATCCACAACAGAATATGGCATCTCGATATCTTGAGCCGCGTCTACTAGTGATGAAGTGATTGTCCCAGAGAGTTTACGTTCACGAGATTCGACTAAGGCTTGCTCGATGCGGGGTGCGTATCCCTCATTGTCACCGCCGGTGATAACTAGTGTTGCCCCCTGACCTAACTCCCGACGCAGCTCAACTACTTGGTCACCTTTGCGGGTTACAGAGAGCACTTCGCCAGCGCGTAGAGCCGGGTGTTTATTTGAGAATGCCTTAATAAACGACTGGACCGCATGAGGCGCGCCTTTTATCTCTCGCCAAAGAGAAGCTAGCGTCGATCCTTTCTTGATTGTGTGCTTAAAGCGCTCAATTAAAGGCTCGCTAGGTGTAATAACAGGGATTTCTGACTGGCTTATTAGAGGAGCCTCAGACTCGTGAGTGCCATCGGCAGGTTGAAGGGATGATTGATGGGAGATCAGCAGATCGCTAGTTAGATAGCGCCCAGTGAAAAGCTGCTCAAAGGCGCGCTGCCCAACCGGAGTTCCTTTAACGATGACCGTACCCGCCAGCGCCACAACTGCGGCTCTGACAGTGATAGAGTAAATACCCATAGATCCGAAGACTTTAAGCCAGAAAGGGGATTCGGGACAAGGTGGGGAGTTAAATAGGCAGATCCGAGTTTCATTCTTGAGAGACGCGTATCTAAAGACCAAGCGCCTTTGGTCTTAATCAGTTGAAATATAACGCTTTTACCCCTAAAGAGCCTGCGACTTGTCCCACAATTCCACCTCAGCTAGAAAGAGGGTGAGCGAGAGAGGCGGGAAAGCAAGCGAGATGATTTTACTAGGGATAGACGTTGGTACTGTGAGAGTGGGGGTTGCCTGGAGCGACTCCAGCGTAAAGATCCCCTTTCCATTAGCCGTGTGGCCCAAAGCCCAAGGGCGCGCTGAGCGGGAGCTGCTCCGAGAGATTGAGGCGCGCCAAGCAAAGGTCTTGGTTGTCGGGTTGCCCCTCGGTCCAAACGGCGAGCGCACTACCATTTGCGATATAGTTGAGAGCTTTACACGCAGGCTAAGTAAGCGAACATCAATCGAGATAGTTTATGTAGATGAATCGTTCTCCTCTGATGAAGCGAGCGAACGGTTACGCGCCGCGGGCGCGGGTCGCGCTGAGTTAGACGCGTACGCGGCGTGCTTGATACTTGAGAGGTATTTGGAGCGGGGTGGATAAGGTCTTTTTAGCCGCCAAGCCCATTTTTTATTAAAGTTTTCTTAGCCCACGCCGATCGTTAAAGATAGTACAGCATACAGAAAATAGAAGTCGACGGTGATGCCGCTTGGGGAGGCGGAAACTATGCTCAAATCAAATGATCTAGGCGGGGTATTTTGGCGCGCAGTTATCGCGGCGCCGGTTACTTTAGTTGTTCTCTTGGGAGATGTGGCGTTCGCGGAACGAAGGGTGCCGATTGCTGGCTCTAAGGCGCCTGAGGGTATGTGTTCCACATGTGAAGATTCAGATAGAGGCACTGTCAAAAGCTGTAGGCCCAAAACTGACGCGAATTACTGTCCGTGCCTGCCAAAAGGATCTGATCCGCTCAGAGTCTTTGTAAGGGCTAATTCCATGTCGTCATGGATATCGTTTGGCACTTACCAAACGCAGCAATTAAAGAGGCTGGAACAGTCTCTCAAGAAAAAGAAAAAGTCCCCAAAGTTTATTAAAAAGGAGCTGTCCGCGCTAAGAAAAAAACTAGATGCTCTTTACCTGGAGTATAAGACGAAATGTGGAGGCTCGGGGGGAGGGGCTACGCCACCTCCTGTGATTAACGATAATGGAGCTTTTTCGGTTCAGCTCCTGTCTTATAAAGACGTGAAGCATACCTATGCTATGGCGATCTCCGAGAAAGGTCGCATCCTCGGTGGCGCGTTTGAGCAAGAAGGCGCTCCGCGAGCCGCGCCCGTTCCGCACACCTTTTCCGCGACCGAGTTGATTTCTCGTATAATTACTCCATTGGTTTGGAGTGGCAGTGGTGTAAAGCGAGGCTGCGATAATTGCCAACCTGGAATAGTCATGAGTCGTTTAAACGATCAAGGCCAAGCAGTTGGTACCCGTTACCTATCGACGGCGGGTCAGACCAATGGGATTCTTTTCGACTATAACAATGAAAACGTCACGCCAGTCACCGTCGGAGGTTCAAAATCAGTGATGCTTCCCGGAATAAATTCGGCAGGTATGATGGTTGGTTCGATTGAGCGCGAGATGTCAACAGGCGTAGATAGGCTGCCCCTATTCGAGCCCGCGGTATGGGTCAACGGAAATCCAAACATCATCAGCCGGGAGACGATCATGGCCGCGCACGAAATCGCGCTTAGGCCGCTTATGCTTGAGCAGATTAAGGCACGCCTTAAGGAAGCTCAAGATATGAACGAGTGCGGTGACGGAGAGATCGCTCAAACAGTTCTAGTCGGCAAACCTACATATAAGGATTGGGTCACCATCTCCGGGTTAGATATCTCTGAGCAGGGAGATATCCTTGGGATGATTGTGTCCAAGGCGGTTAGCTGGAGTTATACCAATCCGTGCACTTCAGGCGCGGAACTGCTCGGACAGGTAATGTCGAGTTTTGTCAGAAAAGTTGATGGTACTCTCGCTGTAACTCCATCCGCGTTTCTCATTCCTGAAACCAGAACAATGGGCATGCCAGCCGGACTTTTCTCGAACCTCTCGGTATTCGGCGCTAGCCCCTCGCTCTCTCAGGCGGCTGGTAACATTACGATGCCGGGATTTCTTGATATCCTTGTGCCGAACGCGCGGTGGCGACGCGCCACCTATCCAGGCACCGAGAGCTTCGTGGCCGTGACGCCAACGGGCGTTAACGATCGTGGGGATATCGTGGGTGTATATATCACCGCCTCCCCTAATAATAGCGCTCGAGCCTTTGCTGTTCTAAATGGCGCTTTTACCGACCTCACTTCGCTCTTGGGCGCGCAGAGTGAATGGATCTTTGAAGCCGCCACCGATATTAACTCCTGTGGGCAGATAGTTGGTAGGGCCTACAATCAGAGAATCGGGGTCAATCGAGCTATACTAATTTCGCCAAAGGGCTGTCCTGTAGGGTAGTTGGAAGAGGTGCGTTGACCAAATTTGAAGGGCGACGTGGGGTTGGTCACTGGCTCCTCAAACACTAAATCTTCCTTGCTAAATAAAAAACATTTAGGTCATCGCGCGATCCTGTGCTAGACACAATTAAGTCAGTCTAGCTGTTGGAGTGGTGCCGCATGTCGAAGTTAGCTCAGAGATTTCTTGAGAGCGCTATCACGCTTTCTAGTTTTTCCGGAATGGCTCTGCCAGCAGGAGCTTTTCAAGATGAGTCGCGGCCGGTAGAAAAAGCGGCTTCAGCGGCGGGTCTTATTCAAGCTCCTGAAGTTAGTCCAATCTTTTTCAAGCCAATTGATAGAAACGCCATTCAACTAAGTGGTATCTCTTTCAAGCAGACACTCCCTTCATTTCAAGCTAATGGCCAAGCTGAGAAAATTCACAGGTCGATAAACGCCGATATACAGAGTGGCAGGCCGGTTTCGGCAGCTTCGTTAAAAGCCCTTTTTGTGGCTTTTTCACGAGAGAACATCAGTGGTCTCACGGAGTCGTTTTTTGAGAGCTACGCTAAGAAGTTTAATAGCGCCGACGCGACTAAGTTAATGATCGAATCAATTATCCCTGAAGAGGCGGGAAAGCGAACGCTTCCGCGAGGGCCAGAAACAACTCCTCGTTTAGCGGCGCTTAGAGTTTTAGGTAACTCATTTCCGGCGGGAACTTCGATCGAGGATAGGCGCGCGTTCTTTGAGGCTAGGCGCGATGATGCTGACCTTAATATCCGAGCTCTATCGCTTATGTTGTGTGTTAACGCCAATATAAATCCCAAGGCTAGCTATCTTCCATCTGAGATAGTTCGCGCTAACCAGCAGCTTGGGCAGCCTAATAGGCTTCGCGGTGATGAGTTTAGGCTGGCGACTTTGTTTCGTGATGCCTTAGAAAAGTCGACCCCGGATTTTGGGGTCGACGCTAGAACGCTCAACCAGATCAAGATCCCATTGCTGAGACGCGCGATGACGATTGAGCGTAGAAACCCTGGGATTACAGAGGCCTTACTCTCAATATCAGAGAATGCCTATGTAAGTTTCTTATCTGAGCACGCGGCATTGATTAAAGAGGCTAGAGATGCTCTGGCAGATGAGGTTCTTTTGGGCGGTGGGGAGAATCTTTACGCGGTTTTGCACTCTGGTCCTAGTTTTCACTCAGGGGCGATAGAGGATTTCGCTAAGGCTTTCCGGTCTAAATTCGATACTAAAACGAATGTTGTTAGGGGAGAAGCCGATCCGAGGAGCCCAGTGGGAGAAAACAGATTCTTTAAAATGCTTGAGCTTGTAGCGCGAGAGCAGGGGAATCGCGTGGCGATCAGTTCTCACGGCCATGAGGAAGGAATTTTTTTCTGGGCTGGAGAAGCTGAATCTTTAGCTAAGGCGTCAGCGAGCGGAGAAGAGCCTTTATCTACGGAGTATATCTCTCCAGAGGAAGAGGCTGGCCAGTGGCTAAAAGAAGGAGTAGCGCCGAATACTTGGATTTTTCAGAGCACTTGCCAGGGATTCGACTACGGCCAGCGTGTGTATGAGATTATGATCGAGGAGTGGCTTAAGAAAATGCCAGTCGATCAAGTTGTAGCGGAGAAGATTGTACCGGGGCGCATTATAGCTGCTCAAAGAGGTATGCGTTCTGTTGGTTTGATAGTCGAGTGGCTCGATGAGAATCTCCCAAAAGATAAGCAAGAACCAAAAAAGACCCATTACTCCCTATTGTTTTTTGCGATCATGGGATACTGCCAGGCTGTCGCTGAGGGAAAAGATGAGAGTGAGCTTGAGTCAATCGGCCCAATAGATAAGCCGTTTAAATGCACTTTCGGTGATCTGTACAAGATCGATGAGAAGCTCTCACGTAACTTTGAGGAGACATTCGGAAAGTGGTGGAAAGATCGTGAGGGTGAGCTGCATACCGGAGGAAATACATCCACTATCGATCCCTCAATCCAGTCTTGGCGCTTGATCGATATAGATCGTGTGCATAAGGAGGTGATGAAAAAGTTAGAGGATAAGGGGTATCAGCTCCCTGAATTTAAAAGCAAGGTCGACCCGATTAAACGCCCAGGAGACCTCATTCACGAGATCGGCATTGTAAGACCCGGCTTAAATCTAAGAGCTACTGTGTTCTTAAGGGAAAAAATCGCGGGAGATCTACTAATCGCTTAAAGGAGGCAAGAATGACGATGACCAGGGTGCTCCCTAAAACCGTCCTAGGTATTTTATCTCTTCTGCAGCTGCCCGCTAATGCTCAGGACGAGAGGAGTTTGGAAGCCGAGCCTCCAGCTGCTGCCTCAGGAGATGCGCTATCTTCTTTAAATCTTCCCCGACCAGCGCTACCAAACGCCTCGCTGTTTGTATCTTTTCGGGAAAACCCAACACCGCAGGAATCGGTAACTCTCCGAAACGGCTTTGTTATCGAGCAAAATGAAAAGACTGCCCGGTACGAATTCGACCAAAAGGGAAGGATATCAAAGATATCTTTTCCGGATGGCTACACGGTAAGTGGCATTTCCTATCATGATAAATCAGATGTGAATGATGTTGTCACCCGTCTTACGATAACTTCATCAGGCGCGGTAAGAACCTATCAGCGTACCGTTGCTGGGTCAGTTATCTACTCCTCCTGGTCAGTAACCAGCGGCATCGCCGGAAGCGGAGCGAGTGTGCAGGACTTCCTGGGCGATTTCCGGATCACGCCCTTTGGAGAGTTTATTGTCGCTGAGCTTGGTCCCGCAAAAACTGGCTCTAATCTACCAAAGCTTCGTACGCCGGAGGGCCAGAGCTTCAGAGTTAGCAACGTACTTACTGGAGCGCAGCTGTATTTTGATGAAAGTGAAAAACTATTGGCGCTTAGACGAACAGATTTCTCATTGATTCGCCTAGCATACTTAGGAGACCAAATAAGTGAGATAACGGAGATTGAGCGTGGCGGATATAAGCGGGTTTGGTCGTATGATCAAAATAGAAAAACATGGACCTGCTCTGACCCGACCATAGCTGAATCAATTACAAGTCCGTTTCTTAGTCGTGGCGCGCTGGTATACACCAGGCAAGATGGCGCAAAAGTTAACGTCTCCACTACGGGTGCTAAGACTGTAACTCTTCCAACGGGGTTGCGAACGGTTGAGAGCTCTTCTGGTCAGGTCAGATTCGTAAATTTCGGGCTCAATAGCAGGGAGTTGATATACGATAAACAGGACCGGCTCGTCGCATATCGCGATAGTAGAACCGGAAAATCTTCTACGTATAAGCTCTCAAATCCGGAAAATATTCGCTACAAAGCCGATCGAGTTGGAGCTATTTACGCGCAATCAGATAATACTGACGCGCAATCGACCGCAACTGTGCGCCCGCTGGAAATTCTGCGAGGAGAGATGCGGAAGATTGTTAAGCTTCCTCAGCTGTTAGTTCACCCACACCATAATGCCTCAGCGACCGGATCTTCTCTCTGCCGAAAGGGAATCTGTCCGGACTCTCTTCAAAGTAGTCAGGAGGCGGGGCTTTTGGTTAATACGGAAATCTCCGCAGTTGGCCAGAATTCCTTGACCGATTCGCAGATTGAGACCTGGACCTCTCTTGATTCGATAGCGCAGCATCGAGGTGGTCAGCTCGCTCCTTTGGTTGAGTTCCTTCGGATATGGGCTCAAAATACATCCGATGAGGATATAGAAGATGTTACCTCTCTCGAAGTGCTCAGCCAGCTTAGAAGTCAGGATGGGGTAGCTTGGATTAGGCCTGAGCTGATCTCGTCTGAGTGTGCGGAGTATCTGGTTTGGCTTCGAGAGCGAATTAATGAGAATAAATTACCCTGCGAGGTCGATCTTGCTCCTCTTACCTATAGTACCGCGACTAATCCTCGAGTCGTTGGGGGGAAAACCGTAGTATCCGAAAATGCTTTAGATGGCTCGCTTGGTATATTGCTAAATATCAACTCGGCTATCCTTGATCGTGCTTCATTGAAAGCTGACCTTGATCGGATCGGGGTTCACGGCGGGCTTGGTGTTTATAGTCCAAAACATTTTCAACATAAGAGCATGATTGATGTTTTTATTCATGAGCTGCACCACGTCTGGGTGCGCTCCTCGGGACGAGAATACGAGAACATAGAGCCCGGGGCGCACCTAGGCGCGACTTTGTTCTTTCTGAGCATTCCCCCCGAGAAGGGGCATCTGTACTCTAGAGTTATCGATAAATACCCGCGGTAACAGCCTAGATCTAATATTTAGCCCTATTTGCCCCCTTCGCTTCAGGTGCTAATCTCTTTTAAGGAAGCGAGGCAAACCCCACCCTGCTGCGAAAGCGGATCTTGAGCTGTTCTTCGAGTTTTCGTGACGAGAAAAAATCCTCAATGTATCACAGTGGATACATCTCCGGCCTTCGCTAAAGCTACGGCCGGCGAGGTTTTGTCGGACCAGACGTAGCCTTGGCGAAGGCTGGTGCGGTTTTTTCTCATCACGAAAATCGAATATCAACTCAACCTCCACTTTCTCGCTACGGGTAGGTTTTGCCTCGCTTCCTTAAGCCCATCTCACTGGAGTTCGTCGTGCGCTTAGTTTCTAAACTTATCACCCTTCTTCTGTATCTTTGTGTTCCTCTAGCTGTCGCCTTTGGGGTCTACAGCGCGATGAACTACTACTTTAAAGAGCCTCGCGATCCGGCGAGTGTAGCTAGCGTAGTTTTTGATACCGAGAGAGCTAAGAATTTTAAGGAGATCTGCGATCTTCTTGAGCGTGATGGTGTTGTGCGAAGTGGCTTCGCGTTTAAGATCCTCGCGCGAATGCAGAAGAAAGATACGCAGATAAAAGCGGGAGAGTATGATCTTAGAGCGTCAATGACGCCTCAAGAGGTCCTGGATAAGATGATTCGTGGCGATACTATTCCGCGCAAAGCCACTATCCGTGAGGGGATGACCTTGGTCGATATAGCCAAAGCCTTTGAAGATTCGGGAATAGTTGACCGAGTCTCGTTTAATCGGGCGTTGTCAGATAGAGCTCTTTTAAAAGAGGAGGGGATCGAGGCAACTTCGTTTGAGGGATACCTGTTCCCAGAGACCTATAACTTTAAACGCAACACTCAAGCACGTTTTGTTATAAAAGTTATGCATGATGAGTTTAAGAGACGGTGGTTACCTGAGTGGAACGCGCGCGCCGGTGAGCTTGGCATGTCGCGACACCAGATTCTCACCCTTGCCTCAATCATAGAGAAGGAATCGGGCAACTTCGATGAGCAGCCAATTATATCCTCTGTGTTCCACAATCGCTTAAAGATAAATATGCGTCTTCAAGCTGATCCAACGGTGATCTATGGTATTAAAGATTTTAACGGAAACATCACAAAGAAGGATCTACAGACCGAGACTCCTTACAATACCTATGTGATAAACGGATTACCTCCTGGCCCGATCGCTAATCCGGGAATAACAGCTATCAAAGCGGCGCTATATCCAGCGGAAACTAAATACCTTTACTTTGTTGGTAATGGAGAGGGGCGTCACATCTTCTCAGAGGATCTACAACGTCACATAGAGGCGGTAAATGTATTTCAGCGTGGTTTAGGATCTAGGAATGAGAAGGGCTCTTAGTGAGCTAATAAGAGAAGTTCGACTTGAGCAGAGGCGTAGCGCTCTCAAAGCTTCTTGCGTGCTCGCGGGGAGCGCAGTCGCGGCGTTAGCTTTATTATTAGTGGTAGCCAAATCTGGATACCCCGCCTGGCTAGCTTCAGTGCTAGTTGTTTCTTTAGCAGGTGGCGCATTGTGGGTGATAAAGCCCGGGATTCCTCGCTTAAGTTTATCTGATTTAGATGCGGCAAAACTAATTGACGAGGTTTGTAAAGGTAAAGATCGCGCGGCTTCTTGGGCAGGCCTTGAATCGGATTTATCTGATGATAATCAAGCGCGTAGAGAAGTAATTGGAAGGCAGCTTTTATCCGTAGTTCCTGAAGGGGTAAAAGCAAAAGATATCGCTCCGTATCGTCTTTCAAAAACAGAGAAGAGAGCCGCGTTGATTGGAGTAGCTTCTCTTCTTTTATTAGTACTAGCGATCTCTCTTAGGCCCGTATCTCCGATTGAGGCGCTCCTTAATACGATTAAAGAGGTTCAGGCGTCAGATCCAAATCTTCCAGAAAATGTGAAGGTGGCGTTAGCTAATTTAGTTGAGCAGGCAAGTGATCCTATCGCAGCGAAGGAGGATCTACTGGGTGCGTTAAGCGATACAAAGCAGGCAATCGATCACGCGAAGAAAAAGGAAGCCGGAGGAGCAGAGCCAAAAGATAAGCAGGAAGCTAGATCTTCCAAGAGAGAAGAAAATAGTAGTACTCGCCAGGAAGAGCAGAAACAGGAGCAGAAACCGAGCCAGCAGCAGCAGAACAAGCAAGAGAGCGAAGCTAAAGAATCTGAGCAAGGTGAGCAGCAGAACAGTCCGCAAGATAAGGGCTCAACCAAAGATAATGAGAGCGGCGCGCAAGGAGATCAACAGGGAGAGCCTAAAGGGAGCGAGCAGGGCGGACAACCCAAAGATGGAGATGGCAAAAGCGGCAGCGAAGAGAAGCAGGGCGAGCAAGGAAACGGCCAAGGTCAGGGCCAGGGGGATGGACAAGGAGAGGGCCAGGGAGATGGTCAGGGTCAGGGCTCTGGTAAAGAGGGACAGGGAGAAGGACAAGGAGACGGGCACGGGCAAGGACAAGGACAAGGTCAGGGTAAAGGTCAGGGGGAAGGCCAGCAAAAGAGCCAAGACGAGTCACAAGGTCAAGGAGAGCCTAAGGGTGATAAAGAGGGACAGAGCGCGGAAGGAAAAACCGGTCAGAGCGGCGCGCAAGTTAGTGGATCAAAATCAGGCGAGAATGGCGCGGACGACAAATCTGGAAAATCTGGTGGAGCGGGTTCTTCCGGGTTAGATAAACTTCAGGAAGCGATTAAAAAAGCCGAGAGCGATCTTAAGAACGAGGCGCAGGATAAACCAGGCTCTAACGCGGGCTCAGGTTCTCAAGGAGATAAGCAAGGTGCTAGTAAAGAGGGCGCTGAGACAAAAGATTCTGCCGCGAAAGAAGGTAAGCCAGGCGCGCAGGGTAAGGAACAGGGCAAGGAACAGGGCAAGGAGCAAGGCAAAGAACAAGGCAAGGCTCAAGGGAAAGATCCAGGAAAGGATCCTGGTAATAATCAAGGCAATCAGGAAGGAAAACAGAGCGCCAAGCAGGACTCTTCCGGTGCTGGAAAGGAAGGTTCAGGTGAATCAAAGTCCGAGGAGAAAAATAAGGGCGAGAGCAAACAGGAGGGCGATAAGAGATCCTCTGGAGGTAAAAATGATAGCTCAGGCGCCGCGTCTCCTGAGGTAGATCGAAACGCCAAAGCTCGCGAAGGGGGTTTTGATCCGAACGCTCCAGAGGGGCCAGGTCTAGGTGGAAAGGAGGGCTTTAAAGAGGCGCGAATAGAAGTTGCCGATGAGAAGTTGGATCAAAGATTTACAGGTGATGACAAAGCTAATCCCGAGAGCGGAGAGTCAGCAGCGCTACCTAAGACAAGTTTAGAAGATCTCTCTTTAGCAAAACCCAAGAGCGCCCCACACCGAGGCGAGCAGCCTATTCCGCTTGAGTATCGGGATGTGTTGGGGAGGTAGGGGTGAGACATTATCCCCCTCTGTCCGTCCTCGCTGGCCTCTTTATTTAAATAAAAACCTCGGATAGTCCTTTTTGTACAAAGAGAGCGGCGAGAGAAAAGAGGGGGAGGGTTGGATTTATTTCTAGGCTAAACCAACCCCAGAATCGTCTCCCCTTCGCACAAATATAGCGGCAGATTAACAAGTCTAGTATTCCCCTCTCTGTGCTCCGAAAACGGCGCTGCTGATATCAGGACGCCAAATTTCTCTCCGCTCTCATTCAAGTAATTTCTTAATGAGGCGAAGCTGCGTGGTGATACTTTAAGCGCGGCCTTGCATTCAATCGGAATTAACTTTTTCCCTCGCCAGACAAAGTCAACTTCCGATGGATTTCCGCTGGCTTTTTTCCAACTTGATAATTCAAGGTTCCCCATATTGTAAGGAAGTAGATTTAATAGGACAGCATTCTCCGTTATTCCACCCACCTGTGTTCGTAGAGCGGAGTTAAGGGTTTCAAGAACAGAGAGTTCGGGGAAGGGCATGTTTCTTAAGTCCGCCGCGATACCGACGTCATAGACGTAGCGTTTGGGGTGGAAAGCAGTTGTAGAGCTAATACCCTTTTGCTCTATCTCATGGACTAAGTGCCAAGCCCGCAGCAATTCGCATACTTTCCTGGCGAGCGCATGCGAGCCGCCCACGTGGGTCAATTTAGATGGTGAACCTAGATGATTCGCTATCCCCCTAAGCGCTAGTTGAAAGACCTTTCGATCCGCCAGAGCGGTGTTCCTGGTGAAGTCATCCTCTTGCGAAAGCAAGATCTGACGACGTACTAAAGCGTAATCGTCACCCGCTAAAGCCGCGAGTACAACTTCTGGAAGACCTCCTGTCTTTAGATAAAAGTCGTATTGCTTGAGCAGCTCCAGGTGCATTGTCGGCGATATCCGCCGTGTATGCTTAAACGTATCCAACTCTTCGAGCAAAACGTCTCGCTTCGCCGCCGATAAAAACTCTCGAAAGGAAAACGGGTATACCTTGAGGCTAGTGTATCTCCCTACCGGAACTCTAGTGTCCTCTCTAAACAGCCGAGTCATGCTCGAGCCGCTCAGGATTACGGTGGTCTTTGCCCACTTCTCTTTCATAAAGCGCAGATAGGACCCGAGTAAATCACTCTCCTGCGCCTCATCTATTATTAACAACTGGGGCTCTAAAGGATTAAGAAGGTACTGGTCTCGTAGCAGCTTTGTGAATTCATCGAATGATGAGCTTGTGTCGATCTTTTCACGGAGCACCCGATCTTCCTCCAGATTCAGAGTAATCGCCTCAGAGTGTTGATACTCCTTTGCAACTTGGGCCAAGAGCGTAGTCTTACCAACCTGGCGCGCTCCCTCCAGAAGAATCACGTTTTTGGGAAAGGACAGCCCGTTGACTGCCTCCATCAATTGAGATTGGCAATGCCTTGTAATCATTGAGTTTTATTTGAATAGAAAAGCAAATATTCTATTTTAGAAAAAATATATCATAAAAAAGACCTTTTTTCCAAAAGAATATGTGTAAAACAGGTTCAGTGAATCTTGGATCGCCTGGTTTGCCGATCAGCCCCTCTACATCTGCTCCACCGCCTCACCACTTACTACTTTAAATAATGTGGCTGGACTCTCGTTAGGATAGGGGCGTTTTGAAAAATCGATCGTTGTTCCATCTTCCTTCTTTACCACTACCCGACGGATCGCATCAGATAGCGCCTCTCCCTCGCGTTTCGCGAGAGCCGCATCTCTTATAGAGATAAGAGCGTAGTAAGACTTTGAGGCCTCGTGTACAGGTGGGGTTCCAAAGCGCTTATGGTAGCGTTTGGAGAACTCTTCTGGCTCTTTCCAATCTGTAAAGTAGTAACCCTCTAATAATCTTTTGTCGAACGCGGAGTCTCGTAGACTATCCCGGATATCTGATGTGGTAAGTACTGGCGCCGTAGATTTAAGCTCTGATACTCGTTTAGCGAAAGTGCTGATAATTGTCGCTGCTATCATTAGCTCCGATTTTTGCGCAACCATGCGACGAGTCACAGCTCGCAGGTCGGAGGCGAAGTCACCATCGCACGCCTCGATCACCACCTCGCGGCCGCGCGCCCGCGCGACTTCCCTCCACATCTCTAGATGCGCCAGCCCCCACGGATTCTCCCAACAAAATATCCCGATCCTTTTCTGCTCTGGATGTAGATCAAGAAAGCGCTCTAATGGGGCCCTAAGCGAACCGACTTTACTTCCTAGGGTCCAGAAGTAATCGCTCTTAGATATGTGTTCAGGGGAGAAATCCATCATTAATGGGGATATGGTTAGGGTTTTTGACGAGGCACTGAGAGGAATCAGTGGGATTACTGTAAAATCCCACAGGTCGCCGACTACCGCGTCGACCTTCTCTACCGAAGTTAAGCGGTGATATGCGCTGACCGCAAGTCGCCCCTCTGTCTTTGAATCCTCAACGAGTAGTTTAACCTTGACCGCGCCTTCATTATTGATCTCTTCGCTTGCCAGGCTAAGCGCTGAATTAACTACGCGCTGCTTCCCGCGGTAATTTTCCGCTATTCAGAGATGCGGCTTGAAGATTATACTAAACCACCATGAAGAAAATATTATTATTTGCAGCTGCTCTTATTCTCTCCGCATTTTGCTTGAGCGCGGCTTCTGCTGACAGTGGCGAGTTCGTATTCATACTAAAAGGGCGAGGAAATGTTTTCTGGCAGGTGGTTAGAAACGGTATTGATGAAACAGCCAGCGAGCGTGGGGTGTCGGCTGTAATCTTACATACCGACGATGATCAAACTCCTGAGGCGCAACTTAATATCTGTCTCACCTCAATAGCCAGGAAGCCTAAAGTTATTGTCCTGGGCGCGGCTACTCGTAATGTTGGAATTGAGTGCTTCAAGAAGGCGGCGGCCGCGGGAATTACTGTGGCTGACATCGACGGGAATGTGACGATCGATGAGGCGCGTGCAGCCGGTGTCAGTATGGCCTTTACCGTAACATCTGATAACTATGGGATCGGTAAATTAGCCGCGGAGCGTTTGGCTCAGATAGCCTCCTCGCCTAGCCCTAGAGTTCTCGTTATTAAGGGCTTGCCTGGTAGTATCGTTAGTGAAAAGAGGGCGCGTGGATTTGTTGATCGATTACGAGAGCTTATGCCGGGAGCGCTAGTTGTTGGAGAGCCTGACGCGTACTGGGATAGAATGAAAGCGATGAATACGACCCTAGATGTAATTCAACGCGAGGCTCAGTTGGATTATATATTCTCGGTAAGTGACGCGATGACTACAGGGATAGTTGAGGCTCTTAAGATCACTAGAAAAGCGGATAGGATTAAGATTATCAGTGTTGATGGACTAGCCGACGCTCGTAAAGCTGTAATTTCTGACAGGATTGAGTCTGATGTCGCGCAGCTACCATATCTGATGGGTAAGCGAGCTGTTGAGCTAGCCATCGATTCGGCCGCTAATAAAATGCTAGGCCAGATCGAGTATGTGCCGACACCGGTTCTAACGAAAGAATCGCTGCTAGCTAATCAGTCTCCTTATTTCAAGTATCTCCGTTGATACAAATTGAGGCGATATATTAAGAGGGTTCATTGATTACCGCTTCTTCGCAGAAACTCGGATTATCGAAAGGCCGCTTTCGAAGAGCGGCGCTATCTTTCGCGAGAAATTGCGCCTTTCTCCTAATCCTTTGTGTCTTCTTCTCTATTTCCTCGCGCTATTTCCTGACGTTTTCAAATATAGAAAATATCCTGACGTCGTCCTCAGTATTGGCGCTTTTAGCTCTAGGCTCTGTTTTTGTTATCGCCAGCGGCGGAATCGATCTGTCCGTGGCCGCGGTGATGGCTCTTTCAGGAGTGGTTACGGCTGCTGTATATCGAGATAACCCTGAGCTTTCTAGTTGGCTAGCGTTACTCATCTGCGCCTCTGTTGGAACCTTGTGCGGAGTTGTATCTGGAATATTACTCGCGCTTACAAGGGCGCCAAGCTTTATAATTTCGCTCGGCATGCTAAGTGTCACTCGCGCGCTCGCCTATATCGTCGCAAATGGAGCTCCAATATACGATCTGCCGCAGAACGTTACCGAGTGGGGGCAGGGCACAGTCTTAGGAGTGCCGGGTCCCGTAGCAATAATGCTACTGGCTCTAATCGGTTCTTATTTGATTCTTCATCATACGCGCCTGGGGACGCATATACTGGTGCTAGGTGATAATTCATTCGCCGCGGAGGCGATGGGAATCAGGATTCACAACCTTAGGACGAAGATCTTCGCGATATCGGGGGCGCTATCCGGAGTCGCGGGATTTGTTTTTATGACCCGCACTAACGCCGGAGACCCAACGGCGGGGCAAAACTATGAGCTCATGGCGATCACGGCAGTGATCCTTGGCGGAGCCAACCTGTTCGGAGGAAAGGCGACGATCATTGGAACTGTGATGGGAGTATTGTGTTTAGGTGTTCTGCAGAATGGACTCAATCTGTTGGCGGTAAGCTCATACTACCAGGTTCTATTTGTAGGGGTTGTGCTGATTAGTGCCGCGATGCTTGAGAGATTTGAGGATATGGCGTGAGCGTGCTTGAGATAAGTGACATTCACAAATCATTCGGAGCTCTCGATGTAATCAAGGGAGTTTCACTTGTTTTTAAGCCAGGGACTGTAACAGCTCTGGTGGGCGATAACGGCGCGGGCAAGACAAGTCTATTAAAGCTTATCGCCGGAATCTATCCTTTAGACCGCGGCGATATTTTTTTAGAAGAGCGAGACCTCTCAATGGCCGAGGCCGGCAGCCGACGCTCTTTAGGAATAGAGATGGTTTATCAGGATCTCGCGTTAGCCAGGAATCAGGATGTAATAACTAACCTGTATCTTGGAAGAGAGCGTGTGAGTCTAGGTGGTTTTCTGCGCCGAGGTGAGATGAGGGAGAGGGGCCAGCAGCTACTTAAAGATATGGGCATAAATCTCCCAGCTTTAAATCGTCCGGTTGGCGCTTTTTCAGGTGGTCAGCAGCAGGCGATCGCCATAGCTAGAGCGGTGATGTTTAACCCTAAGGTTCTTCTTTTAGACGAGCCAACCGCCGCGTTAGCCGCGAGAGAAGTAGAATCAACTCTTGCCCTTATAAATAAACAGCGAGACGCGGGTCGAGTGGTTATCTTAGTTAGCCACAGGCTAAACGACGTGATGGCGGTGTCTGACCGTATCGTAGTGCTAAAACACGGGCAGGTGCTAACGGATGACCCGACTGGGAATGTGTCGTTAAGTCAGGTGGTTGAGAGGATTGTGAGTTAGTTGCTAGGACTCAATATCTTCATCCGCCACAGGCTCTGCAACCCAAAGTGTGTATGAGGCGAGAGCGTTCAAGCCCGTCCCTTACAGAGTCTCCTTTAGTCGTCCCGCCATATATAGTGGAATCCAATTCAAACCATCACGTCTTTCAATATTCCGCTGGCAGAGAATTATTCCTTCAGACAGTTGCCTCTCCTCCATATAAATATGCAGGCTCTTCAATCGACCTTTTGGGGAATTCTTCACTTCGATGGGAACAACTCGATCGCATGCCTCTATTACGTAATCGACCTCTGCTTCTGAGCCTTTGATAGAACGATCCCAGTAATACAGTTTTGGTCGAGAAAAAACGGTATGGGAACAAAGCATTTCTTGAGCTACAAATTGCTCGGCAAGAATACCATCCATAAAATCGAGAAGGTCCGCGTCAAGAGAGAATTTACTCCAATCGAATCCTAGCGCATTCTGGAGCAATCCCACGTCAAGAAAAGCAAATTTAGTTCGAGCTGGATCCGCTAAGCTTTCGAGTGGCGGCTTCTTCGCGGAAGACGAACTGATTCTTGTAATTACATTAGCTAGCTCAAAGAGGCGAAGGGCACCACGCACCTTTTCGGCTCGCAGACCGTCCCCAAGCTTTGAAAGTTTTGGATTGGATTGAAGTATGAAAGAAGGGAGGCGTGAAAATACTTGCTGTAAAACTTCCCAGGATACTCTCCTAGAAAATTTTCCAAGATCGTCTAGGTAGTCTCCAAGGATGGCATTCTGCTCTACTGAGACTGAAGCCATCTCATTGTTGATACTATAACGTTGAACAGCTTTTGGCATTCCGCCAACTCTAAAATAGATTCTAAGGAGAGTGTTCAGCTCTTCATGAAGTAGGTTTGGTACTGCTTGCGCAAGACTGAGCGATTCAAACCGTTGTCGAAAAGTATCTCCTTTAACCGCGCCTAGAAATTCGGCGAAGTTCATCGGAAAAATATACAAAGACTGAACTCGCCCGACTGGGAAAGAAACCTCTTCCAAGATAAATTCGAGTAAGGACCCTGCGGCGATTACCCTTTGATGAGGCATTTTTTCGTAGAAAAAACGGAGTGCGGTGAGAGCCGGTGGACAGGCCTGTATCTCATCAATGAATAATAGTGAGTCCTCAACGAAGCTAAAACCTGTGAGTGAATTGAGCTCCCTCAAAATATCAGCAGGGTTCAGGCTGCGCTTAAATAGTTCCCTAAAGCGAGGCTGTTCTTCTAGATTGATTTCAAGAACCTTGTCGCTACCGATAAACTTATTTGCCCATTTGCGTACTAGAAAACTCTTGCCTACCTGCCTAGCTCCCCGAATGAGTAGAGGCTTTCTATCATTGGTTTGATTCCAGTCAGTCAGAGCAGTCTCTGCTAGTCTAGTAAATTCAATGGCTTGCTGGTTTCTTGTAGTATAAACCATCGCTTTAGTCAGAAATTATGCTCAAATAGCCGGTTATTTAGACATATGATCGTCTAAAACGACGGATTTGTAAAAGGTTTTTAGAGAGAGTTTAAGTATTAAGGGCAGGCACTTTTTGAGTTAGGCGACGAAGCTCAGCTAACTCAACATCCTCTCTTATCCCCTCACTAAGCTTCCGACGCCGATCCATCAGCGCTTCCAGATCTATTTTCGCTTTATCATAGAGCTCTATCTCATTTGGCTCGCTAATTCCTTGAGCACCTACTTTAAATCCCCATGTAAGATAGATTCCGTACTTTTTATGGTAGCCACACAGATAGTGGGTGCGCCCGGAATTGGTAATAATCGAATCTACTAGCGACGCTAGTAGGATAGCTGTTGATAGGTTTCTCGTCTCTCCAGCTTGAGCGGTAACTTTCTTCAAGAAACCTCTCACGTTGCGCGCCACTTCTTCGTAACTCTCTTCACCGCGGTACACAGGGATAGCGTTACCGCCGTGTTCTCCGACTAGCTCAATGTGTGAGTGATCGATCTTTCGATCCCTTAGGGTGTACTCAAGTCGGTTGCGATCGAGGTCTCCGCCGAAGCCAAATACCTGATTGGTCGGCAGTCCCGTGAGAAACTGCGCTAGAATAGTTATGTCATCGACCGGTGTGGCTAGGGTAATCAATATAGCGGAGCTCTTTAGCCGGCTTGTCGAGAGGATCTCTTTGGTAATTAGCGCGTTTGAGGACCAGACATCCTTGGCGCTCTGCCCTGGTTTCATGCGTTCGCCAGAGGTTAAGATAACAATATCTGACTCGATAAGTCGCTCCGGTGTGGCCGCGCGAACTTTGTCGTAGGCTTCTGGGTACGCGCTGCATATATCCATGATTAGAGCGTTCACACGCTCGATCGCTCGGCCGACAAACAATACCTCTTTGATGTTTTTATTAGCTGCTAATTTAGCGGCTAAGGCCCAGCCGACATCTCCGGTTCCGATGATCGCTACTCGCATAGGTTTAGCTCCTTAGTTTCCTGTCAGCTTGTATTAGATCCAGCTCCCTTGAACCCAGACGTGGATTAAGGAGATCGATAATCTGATCAAAGGTAAATATTGACGTTAACTCAATTTCTTCTTTGAGCAAGTTATCCCTAGCTTTTTGGTCTCTCGAAGCGCTGACGATAGCACCTTTAACAACACCTCCATGCGCTCTAATTTTTTTGGCCGCGTCGCTAATCGTCGATCCGGTTGAGGTCATGTCATCAATAAGAATTATCTCGCCGCTCGCGTTGCCAAAGACATCATCCTTTACCCCGTGAGTTTGCTTGCGCTCTTTGATAACAACCGCGTCCAATCCAGCTTGCGCGCTCATCGCGCCAACTATGATTGGGCTCATAATCGAATCAACTACACCCAGCTTGTATCTGTTTGGCGTTTGCGGAATCGACGCGAGATAAAGCTCGGCGACAACTTTTAGATACTCACCGCGCGTTAGGAAGTTATTGTGGTTGAGGTATATGTGGCTTCTGCCACCAGATTTTAACTCAAAGGGTTCCTGATGAATCAGTAGCGATTTAGTCTCATAGACCCCATTTACGTATCTCTGTTTTAGTTGATTGGTATCCATAAACTCCCTATACAAACGCAGCCTAATCAGCCGCTGTTAAATTGAAGCTACAGACAACGCGGATGCTTGTCTATTTTGTCGACAATACAGTTAAAACACAGCTTAACGCGTTGATAATACACTTTAAAACTGTCGGCGCTTGCCGCGACATATCTAGTTGGCGCTAACTATTTTTAGCGCCTTTAGATCGTTAGTTCTTGGCCTTCTAGGTCTTTCATCGCTACAATCTAAGGTACTTTATCGCTCACACTAAATTAAGCGCGACCGCCAATTCACATGTCAGACGAAAAAACCAAAAAGATCCTCTCTGAGATAGGCTTAAGTGATAATGAGGCGACGATCTACTTAGCCGCCTTAAAGAGCGGCCCAACGACAGCGCTCTATCTATCAAAAGCCTCAGGTATAAAACGCACAACGGTTTACGCCGCTTTAGAGAGCTTACGGGAGCGCGGACTGGTTCACACTCAAACCAAGGGTTTTAAGCGCCTCTTCGCTCCTGAGAACCCCGAGAAACTTGAGAGTGTACTTGAGAATAGGAAGCGACTTCTCCGAGGAGTTTTGCCAGAACTCTCAGCTCTTTATTTTAAGTTAGAGAGTGACGAGGGGTTTATCAGGCACTACAAGGGCTTAAGCGGCATCAAGCGGGTCTATGATCAGCTCTTAAAGGAGTTAAAACCAAAAGACTTCTATTTAGTAATCTCTGATCAGCAGAAGTGGATCTCTCGGGATCCGAAGTATTTCGAGCGCTTTAAGCAAGAGCGCGCTAAGATGGACCTCTCAATACGTTTGATTCTGCAAGATTCGCCGAGCGCTCGTAGCAATAAGCCGATACAGAGTCGCTATAATGAGCAGATTAAAATCCTCCCTAGGAAGTACGAGCTAGCGAGTAATATGGTGATAGTTCCCCATAAAGTAATTATGGTTCAGACAGTTGAGCCGATTATGGCTTTAGTAATTGAGAATAAGAGCGTGGTTCAGATGAATAAGGCGCTCTTTGAGATGCTTTGGGAGTCGGTCGCTGAGTGAGACGAGATTACACCTAAAACTTACGCGCCACGGTGATACATTGAGGATTTTTTCCCCATCTTGAAAATCGAAGAGCGGCGCAAGATCCGCTTTCGCAGCAGGGAGGGATTTTGCCGGCCTTCCTTGCAGTTATAGCTGCTTCATATAAACCTCGAACGCCTTCTCCGCTTGCGCTCGACCGCTGTCGAGGATAGGTAGTTTGCTAGATTCAGGGGTAACAACTAGAGGAAGTTCCGTACAAGCAAGAATCACCGCATCAAGATGGGTGAACTTGTTTATTAACGCCGCAAATAACAGTAATTGCGAGGACACTTGGAATTACTCGCCCAACCGTGTATCGGTACCTGAGTCATGGTGATAAAGGCTCTGTTGCAAAGCAAAGAGAGTAAAGCGGATCGGGATCTATCGTGTTCAAGAATACCTGCGCGGCAGCAATTACTCGCGTGGCATACCTTTCCGCGCGTAGCTCTCAATTATTGGCCCAAGCACCTTAAGTCCAGCGTGGATGATCTGGAGTTTCTTCTCGCTATCTAACTTGCCCCACGAAGATTTGGAAAAAAACTCGGGAGAGTAAAACATTTTTGCTACTTCTTTAGGGGTGTCGCTTAGCCGGTGGGCCTTGTCGACAAGATCTGGAGTATGAGCTGGGCTGTTCTTTGATGTAAGCAGAGAGTGAACTTTACCAACAAAAGCTTGAGCCTCTTTCCTAAGCTCTTTAGGTAGGCTAAGGCTATCAAATGCCTTGACGCAACTTTTCTCTAAATCGGTAGTACTATTTGACCTAGAATTGGAAGAAGAAACCTTATTCACAAAGCCTCCACGAAACAGCGGTTGTTTTACACGATTATCATTTCCTACTCAACTGCGACATTAAAGTAAAAGATGCCTGGATGTGGGGTAACTAATTGAGTATACAATGGTATTATGGCCGAGATAGAAGCTAAAAAATTAACCTCTGCCAGCTAATTTCAAACCGGTATACGTACCGGATCATAACCGTTACACTTATAGACCTATGGTCAGCAACTCAAAACCGATCCGTGACGCCGCGGCCCTTGAGCAGGGGATCCGTGATTTTCAAGCTACATTTCAGGCCCTCGAGAGTGAGGTGCGTAAGAGCATCGTCGGAATGGAGGATGTCCTGCGAGCCACTTTGGCCGCGGTGTTCGCCCGTGGGCATGTATTGCTTGAGGGCGCGCCAGGGCTTGGGAAAACGCTCCTGGTTAAGTCTCTGGCGAGCGCTTTAGGATTAACCTTTAAGCGGGTTCAATTCACCCCTGATCTGATGCCATCAGATGTTACAGGCACGCAGGTTTTAACCGAGGAGCCTGGAGGTGCTAGACGCTTTGTTTTTAAACAGGGACCGGTCTTCGCGAATATAGTTTTAGCCGACGAGATAAACCGGGCGACACCTAAGACGCAGGCGTCACTACTTGAGGCGATGGAGGAGCGTCAGGTTACGGTTCTTGATCAGACGTATAAATTACCCCAACCGTTTTTTGTTCTAGCGACGCAGAATCCGATCGAGCTAGAAGGTACGTACCCATTACCTGAGGCGCAGTTAGATCGATTCTTAGTTAAGATCTTGGTTCCCGCTCCATCATCCGCTGAGTTAAAAGAGATCCTATCAAGAACTACCGGAACGAGTAGTTACGAGATCCAACCGGTTTTTACCCCAGAGATAGCGATCGCTGAGATAGCGCGGATGCAGGCTATCGTCAGGCACGTTGTTGTTTCAGATCCTCTACAGGATGTCTTAGTGCGAATAATAGCGGCGCTAACTCCTAGCTCTGAATTCGCCACTGAGGATGTTAAGCGTTATGTGAGGTTTGGCCCGGGTCCCCGCGGAGCGCAATCAATCGTGCTAGCCGCTAAGGTAAACGCGCTCTTAGACGGTAGGATCAATATCTCATTCGATGATATCCGAGCGGCATTAAAGCCAACGCTACGACACCGTTTAATTCTGCAGTTTCAAGCGGAGGCTGATGGCGTAAGCGCGGATGATCTCCTTGAGGAGGTTAGAAACGCTAAGTAGCTAGCGAAGGTTCTCTGATGCGATTATCTCCGCAAGCGTTACGACTCCTCGACTCATTCGCCTTAAGGGCGAAGCGTTCATTCTATGGAATGCGGCAGGGGGCTCACAGATCTCAGAGACGAGGGCACGGAGTTGAATTCGCTGAATACCGCCAGTACGAGATCGGGGATAATCCACGAGCGATCGATTGGAACCTCTATAGCCGAAGCGATAAGCTCTATATCAAGAGATACCTAGAGGAAGAGAACGTCGCGGTATATATCGTAATTGATGGTTCAAGGTCACTCACTCACTCAGCACTTAGAATTAAATGGGATCTCGCGGCCTCGATAGCTAGCGCTGCATCCTACGTAGCTTTAGCCACGCAGGATCCGGTGATGATCTCAGTATTAGGTGGGCCAGTAAGTCCTCGTTACTGGGGAGGAAAAGCCTTTGCGCCACTAAATCAATTCCTTGATCAGGCAAGTGAGATCGTTGTCGGTGATGACTCTGTAGAGCTAGATCTTCCTAGAGAGTCCAGATCCGCGGCAGCTCGCGTAAAGTTTCCCGGGATCTGTGTGTTTATTTCTGATTTCCTCTATCCGTTAGAGATAGTTAGTGAGGTCTTAGCGCCATTTCGCGCTAGAAATATGGAGATCCACGCGGTTCAGCTACTAACCCGCGCGGAGCTAGAGCTTGAAGGAGAAAAATCCGGCGCGGTCTTAATAGATAGTGAAACCGGAGCGACTCAAGGGATAGAGATAAGTCAGGCAACCAGTAGACGCTACAGCGATTTAATCACGCGGCACAACGCGCAGGTGCGAGAGCACTGTCTTGGTGCTCGTGTATCGTATACTCAAGCTATTCTTGAGCAAGAGGAAACAGTTGAGGACCGCGCGATAAAAACAGTTGGTGATATGGGGCTATTTGTATGAGCTCCCTCTTTGGTTTAAGTTTTGGCGCTCTGTGGCCGGGGTTCTTGGCGGCGCTGCCGTTAGCTATTGGCTGTTTAATTTATCTCTTTAGAGCCAAAGGAATATCTCAGCCAAAGGTAACATCGAGCCTCTTTATCTTAAAAAAGTTACCTAACTTTACACCAAGCAGACGACGATTCGTACCACCTTTGCAGTTCTGGTTAGAGCTTCTGGTGGCTCTAGCTTTAGTCTTAGCAGCCAGTGGTATCTATCAATCCTCGGCAGGTAAGCGAATCGCTGTGGTTATCGACAACTCTAAAAGTATGTCGGTTGTGTTCACACCTGGCGAAACCAGACTAGAAGCCGCCAGAAGGATCGCCGCTGTAGATATAACAGGCGCGGAAGCGGGTACTAAGTTTAGTATCTTTAGCGCCGCTAAGACACTCGTGGAAGTAAGTGATAAAGACAAAGCTACTACTTCATCGAATAGTGTAGCGATATTAGATAAAGTTAAGCCTGGGTTCGATGAAGATCTCTTGCCTCCGCTAGTCATGGGGCTAGCCGCTAGCTCTGATTACGATCAGATCTGGCTTTATACTGATAGGACCGTCGAAGGGGAGCGAAGTGGTAATAGGCTAAGAGTTACATCTCTGCCTATTGATCAAGATAGCTTAAAAAATCTCTGGATCTCAGGGGTATCTTTAAAAAGATCTGGTGAGTCAGATGATAAAGAAAATAACTCTCAGATCGAGGTAAGAGTCGGAGGCCAACCTGAAAGCGTGACTAACGCTTCGGTCGTAGCCAACTGTTTTTCACCTGATTTCAGAAGTAATTTCAATCTAGGGCCAGTAGCGGCGAAAATAAGCGGAAGCGACAAGAGCTCTGCTGTGACATTGGGGCCTATCTCAAGTGATTGGAGCTATTGTTGTGTCCTGATCGATTCGGATGCGGGAGATTCATTAAGTATAGATGACGAAGCCTGGATCGCTTCAAGTGATTCCCCGACAAAACGTGTCGGTTTGTTTAGTGAATTCTCAGCGGCTTCGCTTGGAATAGACTCGCTTCCTTATGCTGCGGTCTCATCATTAAGCGATGCGAGCCAGGCCGATGATTCAATAAGTGGGGTAATTTATCATAGGGGAGCAAGGCCAGAGGTTATAGTTCGCCCAAGTTTAATTATCTATCCGGACGCTGGGGCAAAGATCTTAGGAGGTGATGTGGGCCAGGATCTCATATCGAACGCGAGTGGAGGTATCGAGATCACTAGGTGGGATGAGACTCATCCGATCCTACGCTACGCGCGTCCAGAGCTGCTCGCTCCTAAAAAAGCCCGATTAGTTGAGTGCCCTCAAGGCTCAAAGCCTTTTATCTTTACCGCGAGCGGTCCGATAGCGTGCGCGGGAACTGACGCCGGTAAGAGCTTTGTGATCCTTGGCTTTGAGCTCCTTCCATTTGATGGCTTAAAGAATCCCACTTTAAGTATCATCACTTTAAACGCGCTACAGTGGATCTTAAACTCTACAGGTGAGGTCGCCAATCAATCTGGATGGACTAGCCTAGGTGTATTTAATCCTGTCGGGTTATCAGACCAGAAGAGCTACCAGGCTAAGATAGTAGCTCCAAATGAAATAGAGCTTGGAAAAGTTGGAGTAGATAAGCTAGAAGTTTCTGAGCCAGGAGTGGTTGCGGTCTTCTCTGATGATAAAGCTCTAGAGAAGATATCTGCTTTTAACTCAATCTCGGACCAGGAGTCCCAAATTGATAGAGCTGCTAGTATACGCATCGGCGATGATATCCTAGGAGGCGCTTCATCAGAGCGTCAGAGTTCAAGTGTAGTTGATAATAAATCAAGCGCTGAGCGTTTCTATAATCTCCTAGCTTCTCTTGCGTTAGCTGTTCTTCTAATTGATTTAGCGCGGCGAGCTTTGTCGGGTTTCATTTCACGGAGGGGCGCGTGAATCTAGAGAACTCCAACGCTTACTTGACGATATTGGTGGCGGTGGCGCTATCGCTTGTTTTGCTCTTTAGATCTCGCCGGAGTGGCCGGGGTGCGTTAGCGGCTCTCTTGTTATTTTTTAGGTTAGGGATAATTGCCCTTCTCGCCCTGGCTTTAGGTCGGCCCTACACATCGGAGGAGCGTCCATTAGAAGCTTTAACCGCACTTGTAGATATCTCAGCAAGCGTTACAGAGGAGCAGGGAGACGCTCTTTTAAGAGATGCCAGGGATCTTGCCGCTGAGCTCTCTTTACCACTTAATATCGCGCCCTTTGCCGGAAGCTCGGCGCCTATATCATTTAGATTGAGTGGCTCTGAATCGTACCGTGATGTGCGGGCCTCGTGGCAGAGGCTAGACACTGGAGTTAGTAATATCGGATCGGCTATCTCAGGAAGAGGTGTGGGTGTTGCCCCACTAGCACTTCTTTTAAGCGATGGTTATGAGACTGCCGGTACGGCGGTTGAAGCTACAAAAGGCGCGCCTAATCGCGTTATCTTTCCCCTTACCGCACGCGGCGAAGATAGTGAGACAAGTCTTAATATCTCGCAGCTCTCAAGCCCACGCTTCGCGCCAATAAAGCGTAGCGTTGAGATCCGAGCGACTATAACTAATCAGGAGAGACTAGCCACATCCGCCAAACTAACGATTCATCACGGGGAATCTTCCGTCTTTGAGAGGCTTATCGATGTTCCAGCGAACCGCGATCTATTTATAACCGCGCAGAGCGATCCGAACTTAGAGGGGCTCAACTCAATTCAGGCAAAGCTTACCTGGAGTGATAACGAGGGAAGCCACACTATTACTAAGACTATCTGGCTCTCGAGTGAGAAGCGCGACAAGGTGCTACTTTTGTCGGGTTCAGGAGATGATGATCGTTTCTTATCTGAGATATTAAAGAGTAGCGCCTATCAATTAAGATCTATTGTAGCCCCGATAGGCGCCGATCAAGCGATTAGACTAAGCGATTACAAGGTAGTTGTTTTAAATAATATAAGCGCCAATAAGATCCCCGGAGCGGTGCTCGATGGTTTAAGATCATACGCCAAGCAAGGAGGCGGGGTACTTGTTATTGGAGGTAATACATCATTTGGTCTGGGTGGATATATCGATTCGCCGATTGAGGAGATATTGCCTGTTAAATTAGTTCCGCCACAACCTGAGAAAAAGAGACTCACTATAGGTGTTCAGCTAGTAGTTGATAAATCAAGGAGTATGGCGACAGATAATCGTCTTGAGTTCGCCAAAGCAGCGGCGGCAGAAGTAGTAAGAAATCTAAAAGACGATGATCTAATCGGTGTAATCGGATTCGATGATGTTCCATTTATAGCCCTTCCAGTATCTAAACTAGCTCAGGTGCGGGACTCGGCTATTTCACGGATCAGCAGGCTCTTTCCGACGAGTCGCACAAATCTTTTTCCTGCTCTCGATGAGGCTAGGCGTGGATTGGCCTCGGCGCAGGTGGGGAGGAAGCACGTAATAGTTCTAACTGATGGAAAGCTTCCTGATCCCGGTCCGTACTACTTTGATCTGATTAAGCAGATGCGTTTTGTTGGTATTACCGTATCAACTGTAATGGTCGGGAATGAGGTTGATGACGGATTCTTAGCACAGATGGCGCAGGCGGGTGGCGGCGCGTTCTATCAGACAAACGATCCAGCGAATCTCCCTAAGGTGTTTCTATCTGACGTAAAGGTCGCTAGTGGGGAGCGCACACTGCGTGAGAGTCCAGATATGGTGGTTCGCCCGGGGCCAGATCCTCTCGTGAGCGTTAAGATCGATTCGTTTCCGACTTTGCGTGGATTTACAGAGACAAAAGAGCGCGAGAGCGCGCAGACTGAGCTACAGGTAAGGGACGAAGAGGGGCTCCATCCACTTTTAGCTTCTTGGAACGTAGGAGCGGGGCGGGTAATAGCGTTCACCTCTGACGCTAACGGCAGGTGGTCATCAAATTGGATCCGTTGGGAGCGGGGGCAGGAGTTCTTCTCCGACCTAGTTGAGTCAGCTAGACGGAGAGATAACGATAAATCTCCGGCGAATCTTGAGTTTGATTTGAGGTCTTGGGTTGAAGGGGGCGACGCGGTGATCGATCTTGCTGTCTTCGCTGATTTAGGGCAGAGACGAGTTTCGGCCGAGGTAACTAGACCTGATGGAATTAATGAGAGGGTCGATTTTATTCCGGATAAACCTGGACACTACCGAGCGAGGATATCAAACGCGCGAGCAGGAACATACCGAGCGACCGCGCGAATAGAAGCCGCGGGGGGGAAGGGGAATCAAAGCGGAGATGAGCTCCCACAAGTGGCGTGGGATCTAGATGGCTCTCAGTTCGGCGAACGTCCGCACAGAGAGCCAAATCTCTCGTTGTTGTCAGAGATAGCTAGAGTTAGTGGCGGGCGGGTTAATCCAACGCGCGATCAACTAAAACCATTTATTAAAGGAGAGACAGAGAGGCGCTATCACACGCATAACTTTTTAGTCTGGGCGCTTGTTTTGTTTCTCGCTGAGTTGGTGCTGCGGGTAGTGCTGCGGAGAAGTGGGGAGAGGTAGAGATAAGATTAGTTGCCGCAACTACAGCAGGGTAGTTTTGCCAACACCGCGAGCCCCGAAACGGAAAAAACCGTTAGATTACATTAGGTTAAGACTTCTTGAGAACACAAGTCAAAATTACGCGCTATTTTTGACTCTTGTTCTAGATGTTTTCGCGCGTCCTTTTTCTTGTCAACTTGAGCTGCTTCGCCAAGCTGCGACTTAATATGGGCTAACGTTGCTCACCTGATTTTAAGATCGATGTTCAGAGCTTTTCGAACACCGAACGATTTTAGGCAAGTGAAGAGCTTTGAACTATTGAATGACCTGCATCTCAATCAGTAGCTATTAGATGTTTATAGATATTACCTATAATTAAATTGCTACCTTCGAGATTTTGAGTAGAGCCTCAGAGATAGGTATAATTCTCTAATCAGCATAGACATTTCCCCATTAAATCGGACTTAAGTGTGGTTCGATTTGCCTACTATTATTCATCGGAAATGAACGACTAACGGCCGGAAAAATGACAAAGATAAACGATAAAAGAAATGAAACAGAGGGCGATATCGTTACCCGTTTGTCTGTTGGCATAGAAACGTTTAGGATTACGCCGCCGCCGCCGCTGGAGGAGGTGCCGGATTTTAATAATTACGCAGTTCGCAAAGACCTACTAAGAAGCCTAGAACAATCTGCCCGTAACCTATGCCACGCAGTTAACTTGGCCCTGATTCCGAGGGATCTTGAGGAGCGCATACCTGCGCCGCCTCCCAACATGAGCGAAACCCAACAAATAGCTCATAATTTGTTCTTCCAAAAGGCAGCGTTGATTCAAACAGAGCTAGTCAGAATTTTCTTCAATAAAGATAAGGCCGCGTTTATCGACTGGGTGAGTAAGCGAGAAAATATATCAGCGCCATGCGATGTCGGGCAATTGTTTAGCCGGAATCTCGAAGAGTCTCTCGTGAACGATGTCATGGCTAACAGAGCAATCCATTGGGCTGCCTTCTATTATCCGCAGCTCTTTTGCGAAGATTCACAGGGTGATGCGCAGAGAGAGGAATCCGCGGTGCGGTTTGCCTTGGCTGTGTATTCGGCGTTGTATCCGGATAGCTCGAATCGTCTGAGCGACCTGGAAGCGACAGCTCCTGGGAGTAAAATCACAAATTTCATGAAATTTTTCTCGGCGGCAGAGCAGTCATCGCTGAGTTTTGACCAGTTCGTTGAGCGGCTGGGGAAGAGCGTGGGGCCTGAAGCTTACGGATGGATTACCAGATCCGAAAATGCGCGAAAGATCGCGCATCTGAAGGGGGTGCTAGGCCAATCTGATTTGCAATCAAGATTCTCGTTAAAATGGCTGCTAGGTAGGGAAGAAGATACTATTCCTATCACTGAAGCGGAAGGTGACTTTCTCAAGGCCTCAGTTAGGCTTCCTGTTTTTATGTTCAGAGCCTTCACGACTGACGCCTGTAAGAAGATGTTCACCACCTTCATTGAGTTAGACGAGGTTGTGACCGACTGTAACTGTGAAGATGCCTTTGCGGAATGGGCTTCTGATAAAATTGATCGTTGCGTGATGCAGACAGTTAGGGAAAAGGAAAAGCTGAAGGCTAAACTCGAGAGGGAGTCTGAGGAAAATGCTAGGTTGGATCAGGCAAATGAAATTGCCCAAAAGCAGGCAAGGATCAGGGCCGAGCAAGAGAAGCAAGAAAAGCTCATAGAGTTTCACAGCGAATCCCAGGAGGTTCCTCGCGCGCTTGATTCAAAAGATTTTTTAGAGAAGCTGACAAAAGTAGGTTTGACTCAAGAATTTAGTAGAAAGCGAGAAACTCTAGAGTCGTTGTTTGGTGTTATTAGTCTTCTTGATTACCGCGGGGATGTTCCAGCGGAGCTAGGAGATCCAAAGGTAAAAAAATTAGTAGATGCAGTTCTCTCGGTGGAGAACCTAACTCGGCTTATTCGGTGTTATGGCTTTCCAGAGGCGAAATACCTGAACGAATACCGACAACCTACTGACGAGGCTCTTGATCGAATAGCCACAGGTGTGAGCGAGCTTTATAACGAGAGTGATTACATAAAGACTCAGATAGAGACGATCTTTCTCGATGATCCTGACACTCGAGTCCTCATGGCGACGCTTCTTCTCTCTCAAGGTGAGGTTGAAACCTATCTCACAAGAAGACAGAGCTCGGTTTTGACGAGAAATAGAGATGATAAATATGAAGATAAATTCAAGAGTCGAATTCTTAGCCGTTTAGGAGATTTAAATATAAAGCGGCGAGTGAAAACATCGTTGATAGAGGTAAATGCAGAGCAGCCGACAGCTACTAAGATACAGATTAAGCCCGCCTACTTCCCACAGCTTGAGGTGAATCATCCCGGATTGATACTCGATTGGGACTCAAGGAGGGGCGAATGCCTGGTCATTTTACGAAATGACGAGAGGGTAAATTTTAGCATCAAAGCGAAGAAATTTACTAATATTGAGGATGATGCTCGGCTAATAGATCAAGAGATTGAAAAAAAGAGACAGGAGATCTTGTTAGACGATAACTCCAAGGCTCTTGAGTCCCTTGTTGAGGGAATTGTCGTTAGAGAGTCCGGTGGCTCGGTGATTCAAGTCAAGTTCGAGCCGGCGCAGGTCAACGAGGTGCTTAATCCGGAGAAACGGGAGTCGTACAAGCTTAACAGAGCTTTGTATGCCCTTGAGTCGTATCTACATAAAGTTAGCGAGCTTAAGAATCTCGCCGCGCGAGTTGGTATAGTTTATGTCGCTAATGACGCTGGGTGGAGGTTTACTCGGGAAGGTAAGGATTTAGTATCTGGAAATAGCAGATACATCCCGTCATCGAGATTTAATGAGATTAGTCAGGTTCTAGGTGAGCAGGAGCGGGAGAGGATACGTGAAGGCGAGCTGCAGAGGGCCATTAAGCTTGTTCAGGAGCGTCGTGAGGCAAAGAAAGCGGCTTCGGCTTTAAGTGTAATACCAAGCGAGAATAGCAGCGTCTTAATCGTTGATTCTTCGGTTCTTATAGTTTTGTTGGCTCCGATTGACGCAACCCAACCAGACGTGACTTATCTTGGCGTTTTAAAAGCATTTGCGCAGAGAGAGAATAGAAGAGTTTACATCCCCGCGAGTGTTCTCTTTGAGGTCAGTGGCAGTGCCTGGTGGCTAGATGATGCTGGTAAAGTTAAGAGTGTAGATATAAGAACCTACAATCATTCCAGTAAAGCTAATATTCAGAAGTTTATTGATGAAGTAGCTCACTTAAGATTGCCAGATGATCCGAGTGGTAGTCCGATAACGGGAGGTAGGGGGAGCCAGATCGCTATTGTCTATAGTGCAGAGGATAAAGTTCTATTTGATGAAGCTGAAGACCATCGAAGGAATAATCAGACCAAAGGAATTGATCGGATCGCGTCCTTCGCAAGTCGCTATGTCGGCATGCAGTTGGGGGATACAGCTATAACTAATCTGTGCCGAGCCTTACCAGATGGTTGCCCAGTGGCGGTCGCAACGGGAGACCGCCAGTACGCCTTAAACCGGATGCTCCAAAGGGGCCCGGAGGGCTCGCCTGTAAGGGCGCTAGGAATGAAAGCCATGATTGAGCACGTCCTTAGCTCCAAGTCTTTTAACCTAAAGGCGGCTGGATTGGATAGCGCGCCGAGCGTGGATGAGGCTATTGAAGGTATCATAAAGTGGATAGGTGCTCAGCAGAAGGGCCCCGGATCCCCGATGTTTCCGGATGACAACAAGATCGCTGGTGTAGATTATTTAAGCGACTATTTTTAGCATAGTTTCTATGTGGACCATCTACCGACACACCAAAGGGCTTTTATATATTCACTTAGGCACTGCGCTGCATTCAGAGAGCTGTGAACCGATGGAGATCTATCGTGCTCTTTACGATAATGACCTAGCGCAGCTTTGGGTGCGACCAAAAGAGATGTTTCACGAGGAAGTTTCGCCGGGATTGAAGCGCTTTACAGAGGTTGGCCGTGTCAGGATCGCGGCGCCGGATGAGGTGCCCCCAGAATCTCCTAAGGATCCTCTCATGCGTTCTAGTATGAGCACTAACTCGATTGGCGTTAGTCATTATCTCTTTGAGCTTCCAACCGGAGAGCAACAAGCCGAAATCAGAGTTGTCAGGTTGTCCCGTGGAGTAGTGCGCATAGAGGCTGAGCCAAAAGGAGAGGCAAAGCATTATAGCTCTGTTCTTATTCGAGCTGTAATGGAGATCTTTAAGTGCGAGGATGCGGGGATGCGGTTTGTTTTTGAGGGGGAGTAATCTGGTATGACGCAAATTTCAAATCGATCTGATAGTGCTAAGCCTACTTCGGCTGATACTTCGACGAACTCTAGTTCATCGGTTCTTGATAAACTAAAAGGGGCGCTCTCAACGCTAGTTTTAGGTGTCGCGTCTGTCGCTGGTGGCGGCGAAGTTCAGGAAAGCCATGCCGGAAGTTGCGGCTGCCCTGGCTGTCTGCCCCCTCCGCGAGTTAGCTTGGAAAATAAAAGAAAAGATGATGAGGCGGGTGAGGCTCTCTAACCACGAGTAATCTTCGGCGTGCTTTTGCTCTCGCTGCTGGCGTTATCGTTTACCGGGGTGGTTTGGGGTGTGGAGCGGGGAAGAGAGGCGAAGCAAAGCCGCGGGTGAGTTGGGTTTATTACAGAAAAGTCGCGAGATCCCGGAGATCCTCAACCATAAAATCACATTCATCGCTCGCAGAGTCATCGCGTCTTCGCACTAGGGCTGTGCGGCATCCAGCGGCTCTGCCGGCTTGCGCGTCGGAGTGTCGATCTCCAACAAATATCGAGCGGTCCGGTGAGCACCCAAGTCGGTTGAGACATTCTAATATTTTAATTCAATCAGTGTTGGAAGCGCGTCTGGAAGTAGTTCAGCTCGCTTAAAAACGCCATCGCAAATCCTACGCTCAAGTTCCTTGGCGGCTTGCAAGCTAAGGTCTAAGCTAAAAAAACTATCGCTTCTTAGCCGATCAACGAAAGGCCAGGTTGAATGATCAGCATTCTCAGTGTTTAAGGAGTTCGCTAGGTCCTCAATGTTACTGAAACGAGCTAGGTCTACAAGATTAGCGGCAGCCATCTCCTTGAAGAATTCCACTATATATTCGATCTGGCCCCGATGATCCCGTAAGGGATAGTCGACTAATGTATCTCCAAAATCAAAAAGAACGGCCTGAGTCATAGAGTTAATTATTACCTATAGATCCCTGCTTGGGGCAAGGCTTTTCCTTTGAGCTCTTTAGGGAGCCGCAGTTATTTTTCACCACAGAGGGCGCAGATGAGGCAGGGAATATGCCATTTTACGGGAAATTATGGAGATTCTCGGTGTCCTCTGCACCCTCTTCTGGCAAAAATATTTACAAATTATCCCAGTAGCCACCATCTAACATGGTGCAACCCAGCCCGCTGTGCTACAGAATAACCCACGGAGAAACTTTATGCTAAAACCATCATTTGCGGTCGGAACGATGATTCAACACGCTCACCTAGGAGCGGGACGGATAGTTGGATACGAGGGGGAGTTTTATATCATTCACTTTAAAGGGGACGTCAGAAATGTGCCGTTCTCTTATCAGGAGATTAAGGCGCTTGAGACCTCAGAGGATCCGCAACTAAAGCAGCTTAAGTTGGCGGTCCAAGAGGTTCTCGGTGACTATGGCTGGGCGGATACTAACCTTGAAGTTGGAAAGCGCTGGATCGGTGGCACTTTAAAGATGATACCTGGCCGAGAGGATACTCAAGCCAAAGAGATTCCTATCGAGGCGTTCATAAAAAAAATTATCGGTGTAAGAGAGAAGCTCAGGGTCCTAGAGCAGAAGATTAATAACCATCCGAATCTAGACTCTGCTGATAAGCTTGAGCTTCAGGGGTATATAACCCGCTCCTATGGGAGCTTGACGACCTTTAACGCTCTTTTCGCCGATAAAACCAGCCATTTTGTTGGAAGTGGGACGGATGTTTAACTTATAATAGTATCGTTTGATATCGATTTACCAAGGATAGAGACTATGGCCACAAAGAAGATTAAGGTAGCTAACCCTGTAGTGGAGTTAGATGGTGATGAGATGACTCGGATTATCTGGCAGATAATCCGCGAGAAGTTAATCCTTCCCTTTCTAGATGTAGATCTTAAATACTACGATCTTTCAATTCAGAACCGTGACGCGACAGAGGATAAGGTTACAGTTGATTCCGCGGAGGCGATCAAGAAGTACGGCGTTGGTATAAAGTGCGCCACGATTACCCCGGACGAGGCGCGTGTTAAGGAGTTTAATCTGCGCAAGATGTGGAAGTCTCCAAACGGGACGATCCGTAACATCATCGGCGGTACGGTGTTCCGCGAGCCGATTATATGTAAGAACATCCCGCGATTGGTTCCTGGATGGAATAAGTCGATCGTTATCGGACGCCACGCCTTTGGAGATCAGTACAAGGCGACAGACTTTAAGGTTCCAGGTCCGGGAAGATTAACTATGACCTTCACTCCAGCAGGCGGCGGAGAGAAGATCGAGCACGAGGTTTTTAATTTTGATGGTAGCGGCGTCGCTATGGGGATGTACAACCTCGATGAGTCGATCCGTAGCTTCGCCCGTAGCTGTCTTAACTATGGATTGGCGAAGAAGTTGCCGACTTACCTATCGACTAAGAACACGATCCTTAAGGCTTACGATGGAAGGTTTAAGGATATCTTCCAGGAAGTTTACGATGGTGAGTTTAAGTCAAAGTTTGAGGCGGCTGGGATCGAATATCAGCACCGCTTAATCGATGATATGGTCGCGTACACGATGAAATCGAGTGGTGGTTTCGTCTGGGCGTGCAAGAACTATGACGGTGATGTTCAGTCTGACTCTGTCGCGCAGGGCTTCGGATCGCTTGGTTTAATGACCTCGGTTTTAATGACCGAGGATGGTAAGACGATCGAGGCTGAAGCCGCACACGGCACAGTGACTAGGCACTTCCGATTGCATCAGCAGGGGAAGGAGACCTCAACAAATCCGATCGCGTCTATCTTCGCATGGACGGTTGGTTTGACATATCGCGGCCAGTTCGATGGGAATCAGGAGTTAGTAAATTTCTCTAAGACCCTTGAGCGTGTTTGTGTCGAGGTTGTTGAGAGTGGTGTGATGACCAAGGACCTAGCTATGTGCATTCATGGGGAGGCCACAAAGCGTGAACACTATGTGACTACAGAGGAGTTTCTGTCGGCGGTAGCTGATAGTCTTGCTGGGAAGTTGGGGTAGGGGTGTGCATGTTTTTTTAGTCGATCTCTAAATAGGCTTTACATGCCTATTCCCACATGAACGTGCTCGTGAATCTCCTGCACCTGCACCTATCTCCTTATCCTCATCCGGCACCTTCTCCTAATCCTCTACATCGAGGTCGCGGAGGGCCACGGAGATTTCACTTTGCTTATTTCGTCAACATTGACCTCTCTGCGGCCCTCCGTGACCTCGATGTAGACTCTATTTAGGCAGGTGCAAGAGGAAGAGAAGGATTACGAGAAAAACATGTAAAGCCTATTTAGGAATTGAGCTGATTCACCAAGCCTCTGGCGCCTTCTCCTTTCTCCCCCACCTCACGCAAACTCCTAACCGCCGCCTCAGAGCCCCAATCCCTAGATCCCTGCACCTTTTCAGTCCTTCTTCCAGTTTCCGGATCGGTAAACTGAGCTACCTGCCCAGATTTATCTAGTACAATAGTCACCGGCACCCCGCGAATAGAGAAGAACTTTTTAAGTTTCCCACCGTGATCAAAGATGACTGGGTATTTTATATTAGCGCGGCTAACCAGAGCTTCTACTGCTGGTAAATACTCGTCCAACGAGATCCCGACGATCTCGATACCGTCATCTTTGGTAATCTGTCGCAATCTATTTATCGAAGGTGCCTCTATCAGACACTCGCCACACCAGGAGGCCATAAAGTGAAGAACCACAACAGATCCGCGGAGATCGCTTAACTTAATCTCATTCCCATAGGCGGTTTGAAATTCGTAGTTAGCGATCGCGTCGGTATTACTGGATATGGCGTGACAAAGTTGGCTAAATACAAAGAGTAGGGGTAGCAAGCGGAATAAAAGCGAGCGCATAGATTCAGCGATACGAAACCGGACGCTTAGTTAATTTAGTTGTTGTCACGCGACCAGCTTTATCACGTAGAGATGTTGCGACTACCTGATTACTGAATGACTCGCCGTTAAGCGGAACAAACTCACCTACATAGTGACCCTTGCTCCGTTCAACTAAAGGGATCCCTTGAGCTTCGCTGCCGATATCAAAGCTGCCTAACATTCCAGGGCTGCCGTACACCACTACGATAAGCCGACCGTTATTTTGAATAACGCCTCCAGCGCGAGCGCTGTGGCTCGCGGCGATTATTATCGGAGCGGGAGTTGAGAGAAATTCCGGCCTGTCGCGCCCTGATAACGGTGCCACAGCTTTGCTGACCATATTGCGAGCTAAGTCGGTGATAATCTCATTATCTAAACCTTGAAGTGGCTCGAGCACTAAATTTGAAAACCCGGTTGGCCCCTTGGTAAGCCCACGGCTGTCAGAGTCTTCAGCGGTTGTCTCGAAAAGTAATTTCCCGGTCTTCGCGGAGACGAGCCTTAAGTTAAGACCGACGGTGGCTACTGATTGAATTCCGTAATAGCTGCGGTCCCAACGGGTGACCTTTCCGTAGAGAACAGCGTCGCACGAGAGGATCTTCGTGCAGATCTCTTTTGGATCGGCTCTCATTATCCGGGCGATATCAAGCGCCAGTGGCCGCGATCCTGGGATCTCATAAACGCTGTGGTGAAGCAGCGCGTCTACGATCGGAGGTGGTACGATATCAAGTGACGCTTGAGCTAACTCTGATTGAACTAGATCTCTGGCGAACTGCGCTGGTGTCTGTTTTAGCTTTGATGATACTAGCGCAACATTATCGATTAGAAGATTAGGATCGACCCCTTCTACTATTTTACCCGCGCTATCAACCTGAGCGAACGGCAAAACCGCTATTCTGATAGGCTCGCCTGGGTTAAAGAAGAGCTGTGGTTTGTAGCTTCCGCTACATCCGCAGATTAACGTCGTGATTATAGCGGCTAGGATATTTTTGTAGCTTTTAATCATAAGAGGTCTATTTTGTTGAGCTGTTTACTGACTCTGGAAAACGAACAGGAACCGAAGGGATTCCGCCTGCGCCGATCGCCACTACTTCGTAAGATCCTCTCGGGTCGGGTAGCTTAATCGTTGAGCGCCTAGATTCCGCCGCTCGCGAGAATGAATTAGTCGCCGCCGAGTAGAGAACTATCTTATCAGCTTTGCAGAGCGTAAGTTCTTTTGAGCACCCTGAGTTAGCGCGCGATAGATCGTCGCCCACAACAGAGCAGCTTACCATGAGATCCGATTGCGCGGGCTTGATTCTATTATCTAACTCACATGGAGCGATCGTCGGTAGGGTGATCGCTTTCCGCTCCGAGTTACCGTAGGCGGTACGAAGCTCGACAAAAGTTGACCCGTTTGCCGAAGCTGGGGCCACAAGTGAGGAGAACGCTCCGCAGTAGCGCCCCGGCTTAATCTCGCGCAGCGACGCGCGCTGTGAGTCAACGATAACAGCGGCTAAGGATTTAGGAGTTCCGTTTACGCACACGGTATAGCTAGTAGGGGAGCTCCAAGAGGCATCCGCTGAATTTATCACTACGTCTAGGCTCTCGGGTGTTGTGCTGGAGGCGCTAACCTCCGGTGCTGGCAACTGTTCGACTATTGTCTTCGCGAATTGCGAGGAGAGCTCTTTGTAGGCGGCGTCACCTGAGTTGTTCACCTGCGAGATTATCCCCTGTATCACCTGGCCGGAATTAAAGATTAGACCGCCGCGCTCAGATTCGGTGTGATCTATGGCGATAAGCTCCTTGCCGGAGCGATCTGATACAGAGAGCGATCCTGCTAGCTCGTTATAATAACCTGCTAGGAAGCTGTTCTTAGAGAAAGACTCAATCTTTAGGGTGGCGAAACCATCAATCAGATAATCCTTCGCTAGTCGCGCCATCTCCGGGCATTTTGGCGACGAGCACGTTGAGTTAACGATCTTATCATCCGCTACGATAAAGTTTCTGTTACGGAGCTCGCTAAGCACAGCACCGCGAACTAGTTCGATCCGCTCTTTAGGGATATCGATTGAGAAGTCAGATGGTAGAAGCGCCAAGTGAGTCGGCAGCGCTGTGTTAGGGGGGAGCTTCACTCGAGCGGTTGGTCCGCAAGCAACTAATCCTTGAGCGATTAATACGAGCGAGGCGCTTAGAAGAGCTGAATAAAAAGGGTGTCTCTTCATAATGCTTTAGTATTAACTCCTATTGAACAGTTATCGTTCCTCGGACACCATCTGCATGGCCCTGAATTCCATTAACCGTGAATGGATATCTTCCGCTCTCATGAAAACATGTCGTCGCGAAATCTTTAGGCGCGACCGGTTTTGTTGAACGCACCTTGCCATCTTCTGTTATCTCTAAGTTTTTAGAGGCGCAGTGAGTTGTGTTCTTTCCGAAATCAACTTCGATAGTAATTAGTGACTCTTTAGAGTTGTTAACAAAGAAAGCCACACGTTCCTCGCGGCTAATAGTAATATCACGAGGCTCCAGGCCGCTATCAGTAATAACTACCAGCTGCCCCTGAATATCAGACGCAGGTGGTAGGGTATCTGGGGCGCTCTCCGAGCTAACTGGATTGGGTAGATACAACAGAACAAGACTTAGGAGTACAGAGGGAAGAAACATTATTGGTCGCATGGCGCTAACCTTACGAATTTTTTGTTCATTCGTAAACAGGAAGCTTTAAGTCTATTAAACTAAGGTTTTTAATAATAATAGTAATATTAGCTGGTTATGAGTCTGGTTGGGGCTTGAGAGTCTAGGTGACTAAAAATTCTCTTCATTGCATCATAGGGTGATGAGTCTCACATCTACCCACCCAAATCCGACTATCGCCGTTGTCATTCCGTGCTATCGGGTTGCCAAACAGATCCTTAGGGTTATTAACGGAATCGGACCGGAGGTATCTCTTATAGTTGTTGTCGATGACGCCTGCCCCGAGGGGAGTGGTCGTCTTGTCCAGGGCGAGTGTAAAGATCCACGAGTAGTAGTTGAATTCCTAAAGAACAACTGTGGAGTAGGTGGAGCTGTCTTAGCAGGATACAGAAAGGCAATTCAGCTTGGAGCGGGAGTTATAGTCAAATTAGATGGCGATGGTCAGATGGACCCAGATCTCATCGCCAGATTTGTAAAACCTATCTTAGATGAAGAGGCCGATTACACTAAAGGCAACCGATTCTTTGATCTAGAGTCGCTGCGTGGAATGCCTCTCTTAAGATTGATCGGTAACGCGGGATTGTCCTTTATCTCTAAGTTATCGAGTGGCTACTGGCGAGTAATGGATCCGACAAACGGATACACAGCGATAGACTCCCGAGTAGCCGCGGCTCTTCCTCACGATAAGATAGCATCGCGTTACTTCTTTGAGAGCGACATGCTCTTTAGATTAAACACGCTGCAGGCGGTGGTTGAGGATATTCCGATGGACGCCGTTTACGCGGACGAGGAGAGTAATTTAAAGATCCGTCGGGTGCTTGTTGAATTCCCGCTTCTTTACTTAGGACGCTTTTTTAAGCGTGTTTTTTACTCGTATTTTCTTCGTAATTTTAACGCAGCATCGATTGAGTTGTTGGCAGGCCTTACGCTAACAGCATCGGGGACCATCTTTGGGTTATCCGAGTGGTCGCATTACAGTCAGCTACAGGTTGCAGCGCCAACAGGCACGGTGTTGTTGGCTACTATTCAAGTTATCCTAGGGGCGCAGCTCCTTCTTTCGTGGATAAACTTTGATTTAAACAGTAGCCCAGAGAAGCCTATTTCTGGGAAGCTTTGTAGAACTAGGTCAAGCGCCGGAGTCTCAGCGTCTAGTAATACAGATAAGTTGTCGCGTAACGCCGCTTAGGAGTACCAGGCGAGTTAAGGACTGTGTTAGTGCCTAATTAGCATCTGTGCTAGTTAAATCTGAGGATCGAAAAAATAGCGTTAGGGAAGGCCGGCAAAACCTGCCCGTAGCGAGAAAGTGGAGGTTGAGTTGATATTCGATTTTCGAGATGGGAAAAAACCGCACCAGACTACGCCAAGGCTACGTCTGGTCCTACATTATCTCGCCGGCCGTAGCTTTAGCGAAGGTCGGAAGTGTATCCACGACTCGACTGACTTCGGC
>Ga0214921_10001356_pt1 | contig 42223 bp, 44 predicted proteins | sample LL1505_MetaG_FD_177992 | JGI IMG/M metagenome (GOLD analysis project Ga0214921, IMG submission 177992) | Freshwater microbial communities from Lake Lanier, Atlanta, Georgia, United States - LL-1505 | ecosystem: Environmental > Aquatic > Freshwater > Lake | place: USA: Georgia | collected...
AATTTGTATCAGTAAATAATATTACTGATTTTGATTATATTGGTTATCCATTAGTTGATTCTAATAATGATTCTAATAATTCAAACGATGATCAAGAAGACAATAATGACAAATATAGATTTCAAGGATTGATTTTATTGGGTCAAAGCAACTTTACATTGAACAATAATATCAATAATAATACAATTGGATTTTTAAATAAATATCTACACAACAATAATATTCCTTATGAAATTTATAATAATAATGTAACAACAACTATAAAGTTTAATTTAAAAGATGTTACCAATCTTGATGATATTAATTCATTGTCTTTACCAGATATTCGTAAAGTTCTCAATGGATTTTGTGAATTAAATTCAACCGTCAACACGACTGATAAGAATATTTTTTATTTCCTAAAATATTTATTCTTACAAATTGGCGTATTGATATCAGCACATTATGTTAATTCGTATATTATCAAAATACCGAATTTAGCAGAAAAAGAACCTAATTTTTTCATTTATAATAATTATATTTGGTCAAAAGTCAAAAAGAATATTAAAACTGATAAATATAATGGACAGTTATTTACACTTTCATTAAATCAAAATTTGTTAACAGAAGTTGGTATTATTTCATCGGCGCCTTAATTGTTGATTGAGGATTATAATCAACTAATTCAAAATCTTCAAATTTTAATTTTTCAATCCATTTTATTTTTTCATCTATTGAAATATTAATATCAATATCTTTATTTATTTTAAGTTGTGGGAATGCCAATGGAGTTCTTTTTAATTGAATATCTACTGCTTCTAAATGTTCTTCATAAATATGACAATCGCATAGACTTAAAGCAATTTCTCTTAAATTATAACCACAGACTTTTGCTATAATATAAGTTAATAAAGCGGTTGAAGCAATATTAAAAGGCAATCCTAAGAACAAATCACTTGATCTCATATACATCATACAACTTATATCATTATTATTACCTTTATAGAAATTATATAATAAATGACATGGAGGTAGTGCTTGTTCATTTAATTGACAAGGATTCCAAGCATTTAAAATAATTCTTCTGCTATTTTCTTTATTCATTTCTTCCAATAAATATTTTAGTTGATCAACTTTTCCATTAAAATTACGCCATTGAAAACCATAAATTGGACCTAAATAACCTTCTTCATAGTGATTAAAACCATTAGCATCTAAATATTCACGACTTGAATTACCTTTCCAAATATTTACTCCTTTTTCTTCAAGTTCTTTTGAATTCACAGAACCTCTTAAAAACCACAGTAATTCTTCAACAACTCCTTTAAAAAAAACTTTTTTTGTTGTTAATAAAGGAAATGAATTATGAATATCAAATTTTAATAAATAGCCAAAATAAGAATATGTATTACCGTTTCTAGTTTTCTTACAAATACCTTCGTTCTTAACAATATTTAATAATTTTAAATATTCATATTCGTTAATATTCGTCGTCATATATATTTATATTAAATTATATTTAAATAATATGAATTATATTATTTTAGGAATAATTATATTATTACTTATTATTATTATGTTTTATTACAAGAAATATTTAGAGAATTTACAAAGGATAGAAGAACTTCAAAATACTTTAAAAATCATTAAATACGACGTTGACTATAATACTAAACTTAAAAAAATACATACTAAACTAAATATAAAATATGGTTCTTTTAATGAAGAATTACCTGAACAATTAATGTCTGTTAAATATTTAAAAGGTCATGAAAAAGTCTTAGAAATTGGTGGTAATATTGGCAGAAATTCATTAATAATTGCCAGTATTGTTAATAATAATAATTTTGTTTCCTTAGAATGTGATACAGAAATTTCAAAACAATTGATTGAAAATAGAGATTTGAACAATTTTTCATTTGCCGTTGAAAATAGCGCTTTATCTAAACGTAAATTGATACAAAAAGGATGGGACACAAAGCCCAGTGAAGTACTTGAAGAAGGATATAAGGAGGTTAATACAATTAGTTATGATGAATTATTAGAAAAATATAATATTAAATTTGATACTTTGGTTTTGGATTGTGAAGGAGCATTTTATTATATATTAATGGATATGCCAGAAATTTTAAATGACATTAAATTGATTATTATGGAAAATGATTATAATGATATTGACCATAAAAAATATATTGATAATGAGATGATTAAAAAAGGTTTTTATAATGATTATCGCGAAGCAGGAGGATGGGGTGTTTGTTCCAACAATTTTTTTGAAGTTTGGAAAAAAGATTAAAAAATATTTTTATTAATATAAATAAATGCTGCTTGAATTGTCTATGTTTTCAGGATGGATATTTGTTTGGTTTTTAGTTTATTACATAAAATTTATACAATTTAATCCATTTCCATTTTTAATTTTAGCATTTATTGTTGGTACTTCATATGGTGTATTTTATTTTACTATAAACAATGCTTCAAGTGAAGTAATCAATAAATATATATTAATTAATTTTGGAGCAAAAATTGTGCCAGCAATACTAATTTATAATAATCCTGTTAATTTTAATGATATAATTTTTGGATTTATTTTAGGAACTACATTTATATTTTTTACAATCATAAATAAATTAGATATTATGAATGAATATTATCTATTTTTTGATAGTATGTTAGGAAAAAATAAGAATATTTATATTACAAATATTATTTATGACTATATAAATAAAAAATGAAATAATATATATAAAAAAGATTTGAAAAAATGCAAACTGGTATTATATCATTTGGTGACCGAGTAGCATGGAACATAAAATGTAATTTTACCAAAGATTTGATATTAAACGAATTGTTGAACTTATATAATGTTCGTATTATTCAAAAGCATTATTACGTAATTGATGATAATAATATTAAACATCTTACAAAAGCTCCTCATCTCATTTCTTTAAGAACAAATGGTAATAAATACTACATTTATTTCACAACTTATAATGACGTTCCAATTATTTATTTTATTGATATGAAAATTCATACAGGCTATGAAAAACCTCGTATCATTCTTGGAAGAGGTCTATTTGATAAATCATTATTCAAAAATACTTTACTTGATGGTGAAATGATTAAAACAACTGAAAATAAATGGGTATTTATTATTAATGATATTATTGCTTATGAAGGAAATAAGATGGATAATGTAATTTTACCAGAACGTTTAAAAATTGTTTATAACATCTTAGAAACTAAATATACACCTGATGAGATTTGCGATGTATGTTCATATAAAGTAAAAAATTATTATTATTTATCTAAAAAATCTTTGAATGAATTATTGACAATTTCAAAAGATTTGAATTATACATGTCGTGGTATTTATTTTTCTTCTTATTATATTAAACATAAACCTAAATTGTTTAATTTTAATGAAGATATTATTGTGGCAGTTCAAAAGAAGGTTAAAGACATTACTGAATTTAAAGAGTTGAATAAAAAAGAAGAGAGTCAACCTTCGTCATTACTTCCAGCAACGCCTGTTATTTCACAACAAAGTATTATTTCAACTTCAAATATAGTACCATTGGAACCTAAAAGCAATGTTGATTATAAAGAACTTTGGATATCCAAAACAGATGATCCAGATATTTATAATATTTACGATAATCATAATATTCTTACTTCAAATAAGATAGGAATAGCATTTGTTGGAACTCTTCAAGAAAGCATTAAAATACGAAATATTTTTAAAGATAAAAGTACAACAATCACATTGAAATTCAAATGTGTCTATAATGAGAAATTTAAGAAATATAAACCTATTGAACAAATTATATAAAAAAATGATTTAATCATTATTAATTATATTTGTTTATTAATAATGTTTTATGCTGTTGCTAAGGGGATAAAAGTAGGTGTTTATTCTTCTTGGAATGAATGTAAAAGAAATATTGAAGAGTTTGAAGAGCCTGTTTATAAGAAATTTGAAACTGAAAAAGAAGCAGCAGAATTCATTGATGAATACAAGAATACTTTATATGTTTATACAGATGGTTCTTGTATTAATAATGGTTCTAAAAATGCCAAAGCAGGCATTGGAATCTTTTTTTCAAAGAAGGATGAAAGAAATGTATCAAGAGAGTTAATTGGTGAAAATTTGACAAATAATATTGCTGAACTTACAGCCATCATTGATGCTATTAATATAATCAAAAAAGAACCAATTAAAAATAAGATAATTGTTACAGATTCTGAATATGCTATTAAATGTGCTACAAATTATGGTAAGAAATTAGAAGCCAATGGTTGGCTAACTACTACTAAAAAAGAAACACCTCCTAATGTTGAACTTGTGAAAGAAATTTACAGATTAACAAATAAATATAATATTCAATATCAACATGTTGATGCTCATACTGGTCTTAAAGATAGACATTCAATTGGTAATGAAAATGCTGATTTATTAGCAAATAGTTCCATTTCTAATGTTGAAAAGAAACAAAAAAAAGATAAGATTTACTTGGAAGTTCCATTTCAAGATAAAGATATTGTTAAAGAAAAAGGGGCAAAATGGGATGTTGATAAGAGAAAGTGGTTTATTTATAGCGATAATGAATATAAGGAAGAGTTATTGGCAAGAACGAAAGCAGTTCAAAAAGAAAATGGCGAAAAAATTTATTTGAATGTTAAATTTGAAGATAAAAATAAAGTTAAAGACAAGGGTGCCAAATGGGATAAAGATGAGAAGAAATGGTATATCTTTGAATCAAATAATTATAAAGACATGTTAATAGAAACATATAAATAAATGGATGATGTATTATATTTAGTTCATTCTGTTCCAAAATATGATAATACTAAACCATATGTTGAATTGCGTCCTTCATCTATAACTAATGCGGATGATCAGTTTCCGGGTATTTATTTTACATTAATTACAAAACAAAATAAATTTAAAGAATCTTTATATTATCAGTCTGATTTTTTGATATTTTCTAAAAAACTTTTATTACAACATAATTATCATATAAATTTAAATGATTATAATGGTTTTATAAATCAAGAAAATACTTATTTTAGTTGGCAATTAGATGATGCTTTAAAAAAAATAAATGAAATGGCGTTATCTGATAAATCATATGTAGGTAATGAAGTAGTTTTTCATGATCCAGTGTCACTAAAACATTTATGTTTATATATTCAAGTTTATGGTGATATTCCATATGAAATAACTCCTAAAAAGAAATTTTCAAGAAGATATTCAATATTTTTACCAGACAATGAACTTTATACAACTGAACCACCTGATATGACAAAAATCCCATTTTATTGTATTCCTAACGAAAATTATTATACTGGCGGTGATGAATTTAAAATTAGTTCAAGAACATTTTATAAAAAAATGGCTGAGATGTGTAATATTAAAGTATCTAAAAAAGATACAAGAGATCAAATTGTAAATAAAATACGAGAAATTTACCCAAGTCTTTATACTAAAAGAGAAACATTAAATATAGATGTATTTAAAGATTATACTATTTCTTTGAGGAAACAAGGTGAGACAAAATATACTTAATTAATAATTTTAATTTATTATTTTTTACTTTTGACGACCCTCCTCTTATTTCTCCATTATTTTTTAATATTTCTGCTACAGCATCATAAATTCGTGCTTTTTCTTTAACAGATATTGTAGTAGAATCGTCTGATTGTATTTCTTCCATTTTAGCTTGTAATAATTTATTGACATCAATAGGTTTTTTATTTTTACGATTTTCATTTATTTTTTGTTGAATATCATTTGATGTTCTATAAATCAAGTCTTGTATTATTTTTTCTAGTTCTTCTTTTTTTTGTTTTTCTTTTTCTCTTTCTTCTTCAAGTCTTTTCATTTCTTGATTATATTTTGTTGTTGCTGGTTTACCAACGCTAGTATTTTCAACTTGTTTATCACTAGTAGGAATGGTATTTTCAACTTGTTTATCACTAGTAGGAAGGGTATCTTCAATATCTCCAATATTTTCAATACCTGTTGAATCTATTTTTTCTTCTTCTTTTTTTAATACTACTTCTATATCTTTTGGTATATCAGAGTCATTGGTAAGTGTTACTATTAGTTCATTTTTTTTACCTTCGGGATCAATTGTTGGTTGATTCTCTTTTTCACTTTTTTCATCCATTTTTAATTGATTTATCGCCATCAAATCAATTATTTTTTTATTTTTTATTTCGTTAGTTAACTCTAAAATATCATCTTTTGATTTTTCTTCTAATTCTAGTCTATATTTCACATATAATATATGATTTATTAAAGAAATGAAATGAAAATGATTCTTATTCTTTGTAAATATATCTTTTAATATTATTCCCATTCTTTTATCCAAATAATTTACCGTATATGTTGATAATAAATTTAATTTATTTAATTCTATTATATTTTGTGTGTTTAATTCATTTTGAAAAAGTTCTATTACTTTTATTATTTCTTTAATATTTAATGCTTTATTTTCTGTTTCAATATTTAAATAAAATTGTTTTTCATCTGTTTTAACATCTTCATCGTCTGTTTTATCTTTTTCATAATTATTTATTTTAATTATCATTCTATTTAATAACGCTTTTATGTCATCTATAATTTTTTTATTTTCATTTTCATTAAAGTTTATTTTTTCATTATTTACTTTTAATTTTTTAATTAAAAGCGCTGTTTTTACTTTATCATCTGATATATCAAATATATATGATAAATCATCTTTATAACCTGTATTATTTATATCCATAAAATCTGTTATATTAAAATTTTCAATATTAAAGTCGTCGTATATTTTTTTACTATTATCACTAAATGTAAAGAATAAACGATTACTTATATTTACGTTATTTCCTTCTTTATTTATTTTTAAAAAACTCTCTATTTTGTTTATTTTAAATAAATCAAGTTCTGTTGCTTTTGATTTATCATAACTAATTTCTTTATCACTAGTAATTATAAATAAACCATTTAATCCTAATGTAGGGATATCTCTTTTATGACCTTCTTCATTTTCGTATCTTATTTGATTTATCACAATTTCATCTTTATTATCATCTATACTTTTTAATGTATTAAAAAAAGATTTAAATAAATCATTTATTTTTTCATTTTCATTATTTATTTTTTGAAAATTAAACGCGTGATTTTCAATAATTTTACCATAAAACAAAATTATATTTAATATATAAGTTACTATATAACATTTAAGAATATCAAAATGATGTGTGCCTGATTTATTTAAATTATATACAATATCACTATTAATATTTAAACTTAATCGCGCATTTAAATTTAACCAAAAATTTTCATATAAATTACAATTAGTATAAATAATTCTTAATTTTCTTTCATAATTAATATTTGAATGTTTACTATTTATATACGATAAAGAATATAAAAATATTAATTTATTTATTTCCGTATTTTTTATGTTATTTTCACTTATATAATCAATATTATATTTGATGATATCTTTAATATTATTATATCTTTTTTTTGAATCTTCTTTAAATTTTTCTATAAATGCAGGTGTTGATGTATTTTTTAATAATTCATAATAATCTTTATATTTTATCATAAAATAATATAAATGATTTGATATTTCATTGGTTTCAATACTTTTTATATATTCATTACCTTTATTTTTTAATATTTCGCAAATTATTTCATAAACAATATGAAAAAAGTTTTCAATACCATATTCTTTATTGTTTAAAAAATCATCATAATTATAAGGTATATTTAAAATGAATTTATCATCATTATTTAAATAACCATACTTTAAATCATATAAATTTGAATTATCTCTATTAATTACTACACCATTAATATTAAACATAAATTTTTGATATAAAAAATTTAAAGTATCATATATATTATAATTTTTAGCAATTATATACACATTTAAAGATATTATAAATTTTAAAAAAAATGTTTTTAATTTATTATGTTCTTCGTCACAATATTGATTATAATATTTATTATTACTACTTTTTATATTTTTAAATGTTTCACGACTTTTCATAAAATCTGAAATTCTTTGTACGTATGTATTTTTACCTTTGATTACTAGTAGACTTGTTAATTTTTCTATAAAAGGTATAATATCTTTTTTCTTTGTATTTTTGCGATTAAAAATAAATATAAATATTTTTTTAATATAAAAGTTTTGTTCAATGGATTCGTTTGGATTTTTTAAAAAATGAAGAATAGAATCTAAACATGTGTTAAAATAATATTTTTGTATATTGAATTTAATATTTTCAATATAATTATTATAAGTATCTTGTGTAGTAATAAATTTTGGGTCTATTCCTAATAAATCATCTTTATAATTTATTGATAAAATAGTTGAAGCTTCTTTGATTAAACATTCATTAAAAATATCTTGATATGATACATTATACTCTTGTGATATTTGTAAAGTACAATATAATAAATATTTTTTATAATAATTAATAAAAAAATTTACAATATTATTATGTACACCATTATAATTAGTGACATCAGAATTTGAGCTAAATATTAATAAAAATCTAAATAATAATGAAGTATTATTGCTTATATTATAAGAGTTATTTTGTGTTCTATATTCTAACTTATATTCTTTATTATCAATTAAATAAGAATATTTAGTAATTTTATCAAAATAAACTTTATTCATTAATTCTATATTTTTAGATATATGATCATATTTTTTAGTAATGTTTTTATCATTATGTTCTTGTTGTTTGTTTTTAAGTGTTTCTAATAAAAATGATATTGGAACAAAAACACATTTTTTTAAACCATTCAAATATGATTTTCTGGTATATGGAAAATAAAACTCAAATGATATTCTTTTTCTTGATGTTACAACATAATAATTTATTAAATAAAAAATATATGAAAACTGAATATATTCAAATGTTTTGTTAATATATTCAATTGTTGATTCGCCTATATTGCCATATTTATTTAATAATATTGTTTTTATAAATGATATCATTTCGTATAATAGAAAAATGTTATAATAAACATGCATTGTAGCATATTTATCAATTGGAGCAAATAAGAATGCTTGTGTTGGTAAAAATATACTACTAAAAATTTGTCCAATAGTTCCTGAGAAATGATCAAGTTTGCTATTACTAGTATTTTTGAAAAAATTAAACCATGTAGTATAAGTATTTCTTCTTAAATATTTAGTGGTTTGTTTTATAATTTCTTCTGTATAATCTTTGCCATCATTTAAATCTAAATAATAATTTATTATTCTGCATAATTCTACAACATTATTAACAGATACTATTTGTTCATTATTTCCAATATTTAATACATTATCAGCAATATCACTTGTATGCGATCGTTGTTTTAATGTAATACTATCAATTTCATTTTTTGATAATTTATTATCTATCTCTCTTCTTTTGCTACTAAAAGTGGTATTAAAAAATTCAATGTCACTTATAATTGATTTATATATATTTTCATTATCAACAACTTCTACTTTTTTAAAAAATGTTTTAATTGATCTTGTTTTTTTAACACTTGTTAAAAAGAATATTATTTCTTTTAACATTGATTTTATATATTCATCGTTTGAAGTAGCATTATTTCCCATATTAAATATTTTTTTAATAAGCAACAATTCTTTTTCAGTTTTAAAAATTTTTTGAAAATTATATTTTGAAAAGCTTCCAGTTATAAAAATATCATCATCTAATGCTTTTAAATTTTTATAATTGAAATCATTTATAAATAATCTATCAAATAATATAAATGTTGATTTATATAATAAATTTTTAGCAAATATATAAGTTGATTCAGCGGAATTAACAGCAATATTAACACCTTTTGTTATACCTTTTGTTATAGCTTTTTTTGAATTACTTAAAAAATTTTTAACACCACTAAAACTAAACTTAGTTTTGCCACCAGTTATAGTTGTAGGTTCATTTGTTAATAAACGATATAGTAAGTTTATTAAATTTATTGCTGATTGTTTTTTGGTTGATAAGTGTTTTTTTACGTAATAAATAGCATAAATATTATTCTTATCTATGTAATCAGACCAAAAAATACATTTTATTATAGTTTGTATGTCTTTATCTAAATTTTTCTTAGTGTATTTCTTAATGACATTATATTCTTTAAATGGCACTGGTTGTTTCTTTTTTAATTTAAGGAAAATAGAATAGTTGTAGTTCTTGAAGTCTTTTGTCTTTAATTTAAGAACTAACGGATATAAAAAGAACATATAAATGTCTTGATTATTCTTATAATCATTTATAATCTTGTTATAACAATCTAATTTGAATTTCTTTAAATTCATTTATTCTTTATCTATAATTAATTTGTATAAAAAAATAGAAAAAAAAAATAAAAATGATTTACTTTTATAGTAAAAATATCACGCAAAAGCGACAATGTCAGGAAAGATTTATGATATCAATCTTGATTTTTACAGAGAGATGCGCGAATTTCACTGTCGTTTTCTTACCGATTACATATGGTTTGTAAAGACGAAGGAGATGGTTTACTACACGCACTGGGCTAACTCGGTAATGTTTGAGTTCTTGAATTCTAATGATGATATTTCAACCATCGTTAAGAATTTAAAAATAAAGACAATCAAGGAGTATTTCGAGACACAGTCCCTGTTCTAAAAAGGAAATAAAAATGACCAAGAGGTTTTTGGTCATTTTTTTAAGATAAATGCGTTGTAATATGTTGTATTAACAATTTAAGTTTGGTATTTTGAACTTTTCCACCACCACTAATTTTTATGTTTTGTGATATAAAAACAGTCATTTCTGATTTAATTTTATCTATTTTATCTGTAATTTGTTGTTCTTTTCTTATGCTATCAATTTTTAATTTATTATTATCAATTAATAGCACTATTTCTGTTCTACTTTTTATTATATTATAACCACATTCATTTGAGATACCATCATAATTTGTCGGTTGATTACTACAACGATTTTGTAATTCCAATGATAATAAATTATAAAAATGTTCATAAACACTATTTATTTTATCTAAAAAAACTATTAATGATTTATAATATAATTTACTTATTTTTAATAATTCATCAGATTCTTTAAATTCATCTGGTGATTTTGATTTAAAACTAACTGTAACTTTAGTTTTATATTTATTTATAATTTCATTTATATTAAATTGTTTATTTATTAATATAGCTTCTATGTTTTCTATACGCATTACATCTTCGCGTGTTAAAAAATTTTTTTCATTTTTATCTTTTATTATATCAGATGATATAAAAGTATTTATTATATCAATTGCTTCAATTAATATAGTTTTTTTTGAGTCAAGTAATTTTTTAAAATTAAATGAATCTCCTAAACTCTTATCAATATAATTTGGATTTTTATACATTAAAATTGATTTTAATTTTTTCAAAATATCATTCATATTATTTATATCTATTTGTAATAAATCTACTAAATATGTTTCATTAAGACCTTTATTATATATTTTTTTAATTGTTTCTTCTTTTTCCTTTTCTTCTCTTTCTTTGCGATTTCTTTCAATATTTTTAGGATCATTATACCATTCATTATCATAATACATACTACCGCCAAATATTATTGAATTAGTTTTAATTGAATTAATTGATTCAATATTCTTTATTATTAATTTAATTTTTTTTATTTTTTCTTCATATTTCTTTATTTCATTTTTAATATTTTCTGTTACAAAAGATAATACATTATCTTTATTCTTTATTTCAATATTCATCGTCGTTTTTATTTCATTTGTCATATTATCGTCATCACTTATTAAATTTTTTAATATATTTTTATTATATTCATTTATAAAGCTGGTTAATTTATTATTTTTTGAAATTTCAATTAATCTTGTATTAATTAAAAATATAATATAATAATATTTATTTATGCTGTACTCAGATGTTGATTCTTGTTTATAAATATTATTTATTAAATTGTTTATAATATCTAAATTTTCCTTAAAATAAGCTTTTGATAATATTTCTCTAATTAAGTTAGATTTATCTTTTATATCTTCTAAATTATCTTCTTTTAATTCAAGAAGATAATTTAAATCTTCTTGTAAATCATATTTTAAAACACTTTTTAAAATAGATTTACATAATTGTCTTAATTCTGATATTGTCTTAACACTATTATAATTATTATCATCAGTTATATCTTTTTCACTTTCTGTATTATTTTTATAAAAATATTCAATATAAAAAAACTTATAAATATTATAAACATTATTCATATAAATATACATAAAATATTTATGAAAATTTACTATAAATTTACAATAACTTTCATCACTTGTATCTAAATAATTATAATATTGTTTTAAATATAATATTAAATATTCTTTTAAAATACTAAAAATTTCATACATATTCTCATCTTCAACAGTATTTTTAAAAAAATTTATATAACATGACATTTCATTGATTTTTGCCATATCTTCAATAAAACATTTAAAATATACATACTCTTCTCTAGAATTTATTTTTTTTATATCAAAATCAAAACTACTATTCAGATAATAATAATTCATATTTTTATAATAAATATTTAATTTAATTACGTTATAATATAGTAATGCGCTATCAGATATTATAATAGTATCTTTAATTTTTATAACGTTTTTTACGATCTCAATTTGATTTCTATTGAAACTAATACTGTTATAAATAGCAATATTTGATGATTTGTTATAAAATTTTTGTATAATTGTGAAAAAATCATCTCTTTCATCTTTCTCTTCACTATTTTTATTTGATTTAGTATTAATTATTATCACTTTTTTTGCTGATTCTGCTAAACTTGAAGCTTTATTATATGCTGATTCTGTTAAATCTGATGCTTTATTATATGCTTTTTGTCCTAAACTTGAAGCTTTATTATATGCTTTTTGTCCTAAACTTGATGCTTTATTATATGCTGATTCTGTTAAATCTGATGCTTTATTATATGCTTTTTGTCCTAAACTTGATACGGTTTGACTAATATTAAACATACCACCACTTATTTTTGTTGGCGCGTTTGTTAATAAACGATACAATAAGTTTATTAAATTTATTGGTGTTTGTTTTTTTGTTGATAAATGCTTTTTTAAATAATAAATAGCATAAATATTATTCTTGTCTATGTAATCAGACCAAAAAATACATTTTATAGTTGAACGAATATCCTTATCTAAGTTCTTCTTGGTATATTTCTTGATGACATTATATTCATTGAATGAAAGAGGTTGTTTCTTTTTTAATTTAAGGAAAATGGAATATTTATAATCCTTAAAATCTTTTGTTTTTAATTTAAGAATTAATGGATATAAAAAGAACATATAAAGATGGTGATTATTAGAATAATCATTAATAATCTTGTTATAAGAATTTAATTTAAACTTCTTTAAATTCATATTAACTCTTCTTTTTATAAATAAAATTTATTTTTTTGAAGAAATATGAGAAATAATGTAATTTAATAATAATTGTAATTTAACATTAACAATTTTTGATGATCCGCCTTCTTTTATAATCAAATCAGATATATCCATATTTAACCCTTTAAAGCTATCATAACCTTCTTGATAATATTTTTTAAAAAAATTTAATCTACTTTTATCTGGTGGAGATAAACTTGAATCTTTATAATTAAATAAAATTTTAAGTTTATCTTTATCAAAATTACGAAGAAGATCATCTCTATGTTCTTTTGTCCAATTTTTTGTTTTTTCATTATAATCAGTTATATGTGGTTCACTAGAACCTATACTATATGCGATTGGCATAATTTCATTTAATTCACCTAATATATCTAAAAAGATACTATATTGTGATTTTGGTTGTGGTTTATTTTGCTCAATTTTATTTAAAAAATCTTTATATTGAATTTGAATTTTTAATATTTTATTATCATTATGTGATTGTCTGTATTTATATATAGTATTTATTGATTCAATATAATATTCTTTATAGAATTCTAATGTGTTAATATCTAATTTTTCAATATCATTATAATATATTTTTAAATTTTCATATCCTTTATCATCTTTTATTTTTTCATATTCTTCATTAATGTTAATTTCATTAATAAATGAAATTAACAATTCAATATTTTTTAAAATATCATTATTTTCTTGATTATCAATATTTATTTTTTTTACTATAAAGAATAAATAGCAGCTTAAATAAAATAATAAATGATTTAATTCATTTATACTTAAATCAGCAAATTGTTCTTTTCTTTCTTTATTTTCATTTAAATCTATTAATAATCTTGTTTGATAAAAATTATTTTTTTCTTCTTCTTCTTTTTGTTTATCATTTTTTTGTTTTTGTTTATCATTTTGTTTAAATTTATTTCTTCCAATAATCATATCAATGCTAACATTAATATCTTGAAATGAATAATTTATAAATTCATCTTTTTTTATTTCATCTTTAAAAATATTTAATTTATCTTTTAATATTTTGATTGAATCAATAAGTATTTTTTTATTGGTTTCATTTATTTTTATATAAATAAAGTTAATTAGTTCAATCATATAATCCAAAAAACCATATATAATATCATTGTCATTTATTAATTGATTACGTAAAAAACAATTATATAAATCTGGTAAAAATCTTAATAAAACATAATAATTTAATAAATAAATATAAAATATACAATTAATATTAAATTTTTCATCATTTCCATCATAATTAACAGAACTAATATAATTATTTAAATCATCTGATATATCGATATGAAAAAGCTCATGAAGTTTACGATTATATTTATTGTTAGGTTTTATATATTGTTTAAAATCTGTTTGATACGTAATAAAAACATCTTTAAAATCTTCAAAAATATTTTTTAAATATTGAAAATAACCTCTATCCTCTAATGATTTTATGTCATTATTTATATAATAAATATTAGTATCTTTATAATTAAAACAACTTATTTGTAAAATATTAAAAACAAATAATTTATAAATATTTTTAATCTGATTAAGTATCATATCATTTTTTTCAAAAATATGATAGTTATTTATTAAAGAACTGGATAAATATCGTATATGTTGTTCAAAAATATGCATCTTTGAAAAACCTCTATTATTATAAGTATTGACGTCTGTATTATAACTAACAAAATATAAATTTAACATTAAATATATATCAAAAGCATAAAAATCAACAAAATTTATAAAGTTATATATTTTTAATGAATCAGTCTGTAATTTAAAAGTTTCATAATATAAATTTATAATATAATATTTATTTAATTTAAATTTTTTATTATTATAATCATTTCCTAAATTATAAAAATATTGACGTCTGTATTTATCATTTACTATTAAATAATATTGTGTTAATTTATTAGTATCAAATTCAATTGATTCAATATTTTTATCAATATCTAATTCTTTAAAAGTTACATTAATATTCTTATAAAGTTTCAAAAATTCGTTTTTATATTTTATTATTTTATCTATATCTTGATATTTATTAACATCTTTTGCTAATATGTATTCTGTTATTTTTGGATTATATTTTTTAAATAAATCACCTATTTTAAAATTATAACTTTTTTCTTCAAATAAAGGTTTTATTTCAGGTTCAGGTTGAGACTCACTTACTTGTTTTGTTGATTGTTTAGGTTTTATTTCAGGTTGATGAATATAATATACATCTTGTGATTGTGGAGGAGGAGAATCATGATTATTATTTAAAATTTTTTTAGCCTTACTTACAACATTTTTAGCAAGTTCTTTAATATTACCTAAATATTTTCTAGTATTATCAAACATACCACCACTTATTTTTGTTGGCGCATTTGTTAATAAACGATACAATAAGTTTATTAAATTCATTGATGTTTGTTTTTTAGTTGATAAATGTTTCTTTAAATAATAAATAGCATAAATATTATTTTTATCTATGTAATCAGACCAAAAAATACATTTTATAGTTGAACGAATGTCCTTATCTAAGTTTTTGTTGGTATATTTTTTCATCACATTATATTCGTTAAATGAAATAGATTGTTTCTTTTTTAATTTAAGAAAAATGGAATAATTATAATTTTTGATGTCTTGTTTCTTTAATTTAAAAATTAGCGGGTATAAAAAAAACATATAAAGGTCGTGATTATTATAATAATCATTTATGATAAGATTGTAAGAATTTAATTTAAACTTCTTTAAATTCATATTAACTCTTCTTTTTATAAATAAAATTTATTTGTCATTTATTAGAAAGATATAAAGAATGGATTTAGTTTTACAAATGATTCATGCACCACATGGTATTCACAAAAAAATACCAAAAGAGCAACACGAAAAATATGAAATGCATAAAAATGAAGCTGTAAACACTTTAACAAATTATATAAATTTGATATATAAATATTTAAATGCTATTGAAATGTGTTTTACAACAGGTTCTTTTGTTATTGAAGATAATTTGGAAAAATTACTTGATGTTTTAATAGTATCATCAAGTACAGGATTAGAAGGCGTGTTTGCTTCTCATACTTCTTTGAAACCAGTCGGGTTTGAAAAAGAAATAAATAGAATTACTTATATTTCTAATGGTGTAACTGAAACACATATTCATAGTAAAATTGAAGGACAAGAAGGAGTTCCAATATCATGTTCTCATTTACGAGATACGAATAATAAGCTTATTATAGATTATAGACATGCTCAAAATATTAAATGGTATAAATTTCTTAACGGAAATAACAAAGATTTTGTTTTTTTTAAATTAGAAAGATTTAAAACATGCGACACAGAACATGTAACAAATGCTTTTAAACGTTATTGTTTGAAACATGATACAAGAACAGAATATACATCAAGAAGAGAAGATTGTGAAGATAAATGCGTATATTTAACAAACAGTCATTTAAAAAAAAATATAGATGAAATTGTTATTGAAGACCCCTCTTATAAAGTAGATAAAAATATTATTAAAAAAGACGGCTCTTATAAAGTTGATGAAAATTATCATAGAGTAGGTGATGAATTTTTTATTCCACAAGTATTAAGTGATTATTTTTTACATCTTATACAAGATACACATTTTAATATAGATAATATACAAATTAAAAAGCATCATGATAGAGAAAAAGGAGATGTAGTAACTATTAATAAAATAGCCTATGGAGGTAGAAGAAAAAAGAAGGTTTTAAAGAAAAAGATATTACAAAAAAAATAAAATATCTAAAATAAGCTTATTTGATAAATTTATAATATCAGACATGAGTTAAATAAAAAATGATTTAAGATTATTCATAAATAACTTTTATATAAAAACAAATGACACAAATATGGACTAAATTTGCCTTATCATCTCAGGCTTATGGATTGATGCGAGGAATTCTATATAACTATGATAGAAAAGATAAAAATAATAAACAGTTATTGTATACTGATAAAATTCTATACACATTAACATCTGGAATTGTTATATTTCCGTTTTTCATTCCACCTTGTTTATATACTGATTCTAAAAATATTGAATTGTTTCTCAGGAATAAAAAAGAACTAATGACACAAGATTTAATTACAGCATGCTTTTATGATACGCATGAAATGAAGAAGTTTTATGTTAATTAAGAACTACAAGCAGCACAATCTTTATTTGTTCTTGAACAGACTTGTGAAAATTGTTGTGCTTGTGCTGCTGGTAAGCTTCTAAGATAATAACAACCTGTTTTTAGTCCATTCTTCCAACCATAGAAAAGAGCCCCTGATAATTTCGCATATGTTGGAGTTGCCATATATAAATTCATACTTTGACTTTGATCTACGAAAGGAGAACGTGCGACAGCATGATCAATAATTGCTTTTTGTTTTATTTCCCAAATAGTCTTATAGACCTCTTTAAGATTACTTGGAATTTTTGAAATTGCTTGAATAGAACCACGATTATTAATAATCTCATTTTTCATTTCAGCATTCCATAAATTTAATTCTTGAAGATCTTTAATCAAGTATTTATTAATTAAAGTAAATGTTCCTGCTAATGTCTTTCTACTATAAATATTAGATGTCATTGGTTCAAAACTTTCATTATTATTAAGAATTTGTGAAGTTGAAGCAGTTGGCATTAGAGCAATCAGAAGACTGTTGCGAATACCATACTTCATTACCATTTGTTTCAATAGACTCCAATCAAGTTCTGGTGAAACATTCCACATATCAAATTGAAATATTCCTTGACTAATTGGTGATCCTTCAAAGTTTTTATAAGGTCCATATTTCTCAGCTAGTTCAATTGAAGCTTCAATCGCAGCATAATAAATATTTTCCATAATCTTCTTATTTAAATTAATAGCCTCTTCACTTTCATAAGGAATCTTCAATCTATATAAGAGATCAGCAAAACCTTGAATGCCGATGCCAATTGGACGATTTTCTTTATTACTTCTTTCAGCTTCTACTGTTGGATAATAATTTAAATCAATAATTTTATTTAAATTGATTGTAATAATCTTAACAATCTTTTGAAGATTTTTATAATCATAATTATTATTTTCATCCAAGAAGTTATTTACAGCAATACTTGCTAAATTACAAACAGCATAATATTTATCATTAGAAACTTCCATAATCTCAGCACATAAATTACTGGACTTAATAACTCCAATATTCTTCTGATTACTTTTTCTATTTACATTATCTTTATAGCAAATATAAGGATTGCCAGTTTCAATTAAAGATGTAATGATCTTTTGCCAGATTTTAACAGCACTAATCTTAGCTCTATATTTACCTTCTTCTACATATTTATTATAAAGAGCTTCAAACTCTTCACCATAAACATCAGTCAATCCAGGTGATTCATCAGGACTCATTAAATACCATTCTAGATCATTTTCAACATACTTCATAAATAAATCAGGAATCCATAAAGCCAAGAATAAATCACGAGTTCTTAGTTCTTCTGGACCAGTATTTAATTTCAATTCAAGAAATTCAATGATATCAGTGTGCCAAGGTTCTAAGTAAACAGCAATAGAACCATTTCTTTTTCCTCCTTGATTTACATACAAACCAACATCATTATATAATTTCAACATTGGGACAATACTTGAACTTCTTCCCGATGTTGATTTGATTAGAGAATTTTTACCACGAATATTAGAAACATGAACACCAATCCCACCAGCCCATTTACTAATTGTAGCACAATCAGTTAAGGTTTTAAAGATTCCTCCAAAATTTCCATCCTCGCCAAGAGTTAATGAATCGTTTGTTCCAAGTAAAAAACAACTACTTAACTGAGACATCTTAAAACCTGAATTATATAAGGTTGGTGTAGCATGAATAAAATATTTTAATGAAATTAAATCATAAGTTTCTTTGATTAAATTTAAGTCCTTTTCTCTATGATGAATGAAAGTTGCTACTCTCATCCAAAGATATTGAGGGGTTTCAATGATATCTTCCTCTACTTTTTGAAGATAGGAACGTTCTAATGTTTTAAATCCAAAATAATCAATGATAAAATCTCTCTCTTCTTCAATAAAAGAATTGATGGCATCTTTATTTGAATTAATAAACTCTAAATAATCCTCATTCATTTTGCTTAATCTATTGATGTAATCTGAAAATGAATTAATTTTATGAACAATTTTGATGTTTTTTTGTAAATTACTTGCCAAAATTCTACCACCAAGAAGATTATGTTCATAATCTCCAAAATTAGCACAAACATTCGCAGAATATAAGTCTAACTCTTTGGTAGTAATATTATCGCAAATATTAGAAATGGTTTTTTGTGCTACAATTGAGACATCTATATTTAAGTCTTCTGATAATTTCTTTAATCTATTTGTAATCTTATCAAATTTGACTTGTTCGATGGTTCCATTTCTTTTAATAATATTTACCATATATATTAATATAATATATTCTTTAAATAATTGTTATTTTTTTGAAAGTAAAAAAATGTAGTATTTTTTATCAAATTATAAAAAAACTGAATTTTATTATTATAAGTTTTTATTGAGTTGATCATGTTCAATAAAGCCGAATTTATCAACGGTTTTGTTGAATATTATATTGAAGCTGCTGAAATTACCGCTTTTGGAATGTCAGTTGTATTTGATGATTATGTTAGAACTGTCGTAAGCAATAATACTCGTGCAAACAACGAACAGATCATGCGGTTTTATGGTGAGTCGCGAAGAATCAGGCGTACTTCAAAACTTATCGAAAAAGTATCTGATATCTTATTTACAAAGTTCTATGATGATGCTCAGTCTGCGCTTATGGATAAATATGATAGCGATGCCGATACAGATGTTGAGAAGGAAGATGAGACAACTAATTTAGTTGTCTTTGAATTGTGATCAATTGTGTTTCGTTGGTTGAAAAGGAAAAAAAGGGCAAAGACAAGAAATTGTTTTTGTTCTTTTTATAAAAAAAATGATTTTTATTTTTATTAAACAATTATATAAATCATAATGTTTAATGAAACGGCATTTATTGAAAACTTTGTTAAGTATTATCTTAATAATAGCAATTATGCTTATGATGAAACAAGCATGCTGTATGATGATTATATTGAAGAGGTTGTATCATCAAATAGTCAAGAAATAAATGAATATATTATTAATAAATATGATAATCCTACAAATGTTGATGTAAATTCTAATATTGAAGATAGAGTAGCTGAAATATTATCTGACAGATTCTATAATCAAGCAGAAGAAGCATTAGTTAATCAATATGAAAGTGATGCTGATACAGAATAATTTTTTTTATTATTAAATGATAAAAAATAAAAAAATGATTTTTAAGTAAATTAATCAATTAACAAAGAATGTTCATTTTCAATGAAACAAAGTTTATAGATGGTTATGTTGATTATTTCTTACACAATACTGTTACACAACTTGATATGTCATTTATGTATCATAAATATGTACAAATTTTTGTTGAAAATAATACTATTGAATACAATAAATTTCTGATAGAAAAATATTCAAGAGTAAAATTGAAAAATATAAAAGAAGAGCATATCATAAGAGAAGCAAAAAGTGTTTTTATGGAAGAAAAATTTATTACTCTCGCAGAAGAAGCAATTGAAGACCATTATGACAGTGATGCTGATACAGAAATATCAGAAGAAATAATAGATATAGAAACCGAATTTTATAATTAAAAGTCAATATTAACATCAATTTTAAAGTTAGATGTGTTATTAACTTTTGAATATTCAGTTACCCGTTTTTCAAAGAAATTAGTTTTTTGATCTACTGAAATTTTATCCATAAATGAGAATGGATTTTTTGAATTATAGATAGCATCATAACCGAGCATATTTGCCAATCTATCAGCAACAAATTCAATATATTCAGTCATAAGAACAGAATTCATGCCAATCATACTACAAGGAAGTGAAACTGTGATGAATTTTTTTTCAATTTCAACAGCATCTTTAATAATTGAATGAAGTTCATCTTGATCTAATTTATTTACTAATTTACCATATAATAAACAAGCAAATTCACAATGAAGTCCTTCATCTCTTGAAATAAATTCGTTACTCATTGTCAATCCAGGTAACAAATTTTGTTCTTTGATCCAATAGATCGCACAGAAACTACCAGAAAAGAAGATACCTTCCATAATTGCGAAAGACACTAATCGTTTCGCAAAAGTAGTATCATCACTTAGCCACTTAATACCCCATTCCATTTTTTGCTTAATACATGGAATATTGCTTATGGCATTAAAAAGATTATTCTTTTCATCTTCATCTTTGATTAAAGTGTCGATTTGAATTGAATAAACTTCACTATGAATATTTTCCATCATCCCTTGAAATTGATAAAAATATTGTGCTTCTAAGATTGAAATATCGTTAATAAAATTATTGAAAATATTTAAATTAACGATACTATCACTGCCGGCAAAAAATGCCAAAACGTTTTTAATGAACAGTTGTTTGTTTTCATCTAACTTTACCCAATCATCCAAATCTTTTGAAAAATCAATCTCTTCCGCTCTCCAAAAAAGAGATTCTTGTTTCTTATACATCTCCCAAATATCAATGTGTTTAACAGGAAATAGACAAAAACGTTGTTTTTCATTTAATAATGGTTCATTGGCATCCATATTATTTTGTTTATGGTTGTAGTCCTTAATAATTTGTTCCATTATATAATATATAAACTTATTTTTTTATATCTTATTTTAATTTTAATAAATCTGATGTGATATTATCAATAGTTGTGTTACTTTTTGTTAACGTTTGTTTAATTTGAAATAAGTCTTCTTGATATTATCATTCATTTCAGACATATCTTTATTCATACAAGTCATCTTTTCATTCATTTCAGTCATCTTTTCATTCATTTCAGTCATCTGTTCATTCATACCAGTCATCATGTCATTCATATTGGATAAATGTGAAATAACATCAGTCATTGTTTCATTTATATTAGAAACAATTTTCTCAGTATTTGAAGTAGTAGCATTTATTTTTTCTAAATATGACATTTTCTTTTATATAAAAGAAAATGTCTTTAATGATATAATTCATTTTTTAATTTTATATATATAAAATCAAATATTGAATAATAAACATATATTATAAAATATATACAATGTAGTGTAAAAAATAATAATTTGAATATGAATAATGATATTATGTTTAAAACAATCATATTATGATTTTTTTGATACTTATAAAAATCATTTTTTATCCACCTAAATTTCTTGTATATTTTAGTTGTAGGTCTGGTGGATGGTTTAGTAATTCAGTAAAATGAATATTATTTATGATAATAGTTAACAATGATAAGGTATCAGATAATCTGGTTTCTAAGGAAGAAAAAATTGATTCAATTCTAGTTACACTATTAATATTTTCTAAGGATTCTAACATTATATATGGTATAGAAATGTTTTTAAGTATTATCCGCCTAATTTTTTATTAATAAATTTTGAAGAGTCTATTAGATGTAAATTATTTAAAATAAAAGTTAATTTTAAACTCATATTATCCATAGTTGATTCAATATTAGATAAACTTGATTCAATATTAGTTAATGAATTATTAATATTTTTGAAGGATTCTAACATATTATCTTTTATATAATAATGTCTTTTTAATTATATCATTTTTATAAAATTATAAATTATATTCAATAAATAATAAAAATTAAATTTCTTATTTATAATAGTTTCTGTATATTCTAATATTTCTAATCTTTCTGATACTTCTGATGTTTCTGACGTATCTGATTCTTCTGATGAATAATCACAATCATTAGAACCATAATATTCCCATGCTGATTCTGAATAATCAGACTGTTCTGATGATGATTCTGATGATTCAAATGTTTGTTCTGATAGTTCTGATCGTTCTGATTGTTCTGATGATGATTCAGACATTATTTATAAAATAAAGTTTTCTTAATTATATCATTTTTTTCAAGAATTTCTTTTTCTAATTCTGATGTTAGTTCGTCTGTATGTCTAAGTTTTGTTTCAAGTAATTCAATGGATTCTTTTTTGTCATTCATATTCTTCTCAAAATCTTTAATAGTCACTAATTTATTTTCTAAATTATCTTCAAGTTCTTTAATAACTAAATTAATATCCTTTATATCTTTTTCTAAATTTAAATTGGTTTGAAGCATATTTTGTGCGTTTGAAATATAATTTTTCTTAGTGTGATTTAAGAAATCAATTTCTTCAAGTTTCTTTTCTAATAACTTGATGGAATAATCTTGATTTTTTATGATATCATCCATAGTTCTATCTTTGTCTTCAATAATATTTTCATATTCTCTAATAATTATATCTTTATCATAAATCTCTTTTTGAAGACTTTTAATTCTATTATCTTTATCTTCTAATTCTTTTTCATACATATTAATAATTTCATCGTGTTCTTTAATTTGTTTTTCAAGACCTTTAATAATCTTATACTTTTCTTGTAAAGTATTTTCTAAAAATATACATTTATTTGTATGGTTTTCTAATTCATCTTTATATTCTTTAATAGAATAATCATTGATATCATCCGTATTATCCATCATCTTCTTTAAAAAAATTAACTGATCTAATTGTTTCATAATGATATTTGTCATTATTAAATTATCTTTTATAATTATTTATATAAAATTAAAATAGTTAAAAATAGATAAATGTCATGGATTTTTAAATCCATATATAGGTCTTGGTGCTGGTTATTTAAAAGAAATATTGAAAAGTCCATTATGTTTAATCCATACAACGACGACGATAATGATTATATTATCATAGATGAATTGAAACATAATAAAACACCTTTTTTTAGAAAAATGTCACCACCTGATAAACATACAAACAATGAACATATAGAACTTTCTTATAATGAAAAAAGAATTATTAGAATTATAATGAATTATCCTCATCATAATATCGTCAAATACTATAAGGTAAATGATAGATATATTGATATGGAATTATTGGATACTAAAAAAGATTTTAAAAAACATAAAAAAGAAATAATAAAAATTATGGAAAATGTGAAAGCATATTTACAAGACTTAGGAGTTCTTTATATAGACTGGAAATTTGACAATATTGGATATAGCAAAAAAGACCAAACTTATAAATTATTTGATTTTGATGTTTCTGGATTGATAGATACAAAAACAAATAAATGGCTAATAAAACCTCCTAATTACTGGAATTACGATAACGCAGTCAAACATAATAAAACAGACCCTTATGATATTGATAATTATTGCTTCAATTATTGCTTCAATTGTTGGATCATTGAATAAAATTAGATTTTTTTTATTATTTAAAAAATGTTCATTAATAATATTATTATGTTTAATGAATTTATTTATGAATTACCTTCTCAAAAAAGAATTATAATTGTTGGCGATGTTCATGGTGATATTAAGCGATTTAAGAATATCTTGATAAACAAGCAAATCATTAATAATGACCTTGAATGGATTGCAAGTCCTCCTGAGACTGTTATCGTCCAATTAGGCGACCAAGTTGATAGCAAAAATAGAAATACTAATGAAGACTGGGAAGTATTAAAAGACTATGAAATGATTCATTTTACAGAACATTTGAATTTAATCGCCAGAGCAAAAGGAGGATATTGTATATCTTTGATAGGTAATCATGAATTGATGAATGTTATTGGTGATTTTTCTTATGTCTCTGATAAAAGTAATACACAAACCAGAACACAAATGTTTAAACCAAAAGGTTCAATGGCTTTGATATTAGCAAAAAGACCATTAATTTTAAAAATAGGCGATCTTTTGTTTTGTCACGCCAAATTAGATTTAAATCATTTAAATTTATTAAAAAAAAATAACAAAGATTTAGGTTATATTAATCAAATATGGAAAAATTATTTAGAAAATGAAAAAATAAGCATTGATGATAAAGAACTTGTTGATAATATTATAATTGGTTCAGGTGGTATTTTATGGAATCGCAATGAAAATAACAAAGAAGAAACAGCCGAATTATTTAAGGAACTTGGAGTAAGTTATATGTTCGTTGGACATACTACATATGATAAAATAGTTCTAAAAGATAATCAAATTTGGTATTGTGATACTGGATTATCGCGATGTTTTGGAAAAAAGAACTATCAATATTTAGAAATCCGTTTAAGAACTATTAATATTGAAACCATAACAGAAGAATAAATTTGTTTAAAAATATATCATTATATTATAAAAAATGACAGAAGAATCTACAAATAATTTTATACATTCAACGATGTACGTCATTGGCTCCCAAGTTTATGAGGACGAGGAGATTATGGAATGCGAGGAATATGCTTCGGATTCTGTTTATGATTCTCATCCTGATGAATATATTTACGAGGATCCGATGGATTTGTTTTCAATCGCCTTTCTAAATGCGATGAATGTTAGGACTATCATTGTGTCTTAGAACAAGGATTTAAGGAAAATAAAAAAGCTAAAATGGTTGTTTTTGGCTTTTTTTGTTTTTTAAATATAATGGAATCTGAAATAAATTACGAAACTATATTAGAATATAATAAATATTTTAAAGATATTGAAAAAACATATGATAAATCAGAATCAAGCTTAGATACCCTTTTAATATATTTTAACAAATATTTGTTAGATATATTATTTTTGAATAATAATTTGTATTTAAGGGTCGTATTGGAAAATCAATTGACAGCCGATTCAATAATAAATCCTATAAATGAAATAAAAGAGAATTTAATACATATTATAAATTTTTTTGCTTCTGTATGCGAAGAAATTGATATAGATCAAATAAATGAACAAATAAAACATAAATATTGTGAATTGATTTGTAAAGGTATTTTTGTAATATATCAATATTATTATTTATATATTCATAGTGAAAAAACAAAAAAGATACAAACTACCATTGGAAGAAGTAAAACAATGATTAGTTTAAAAAGTCAATCAATTGAAAAGCTAAATCCACGAATAGTTAAAAGATTAAAATCAAGAAGTAAAACAACTAAAAGTTTGAATAAAAAACAATCATCAATCACAAAAGATAAACTTGATTCTAAATTTAAAATTGAAGAGATGCTACAAAGAAATACTGATACATTTAATAGAAAATTTAAACAATTTATAAATAGTCGTATAGATGATGCCAAAATAAATAAAGATACATACACGATCCGAAAAATAAATATACTAAGTGAAGATTTGGATAATAGTAAAATTGAAGATGATTTAATTAAAAAATGTATAATATTATATAAAATAATTATTATTGAATTTAATCAATTATTTTACAACATTAACGATGAAGAATATATTACATATCCAATGGACAATAAACTTATGGGAACAAACAACGCCATTGAAATACTAACAGATGAAGAAAGATTAAAACATGATAGTGATGAAATACAAGAATTAAAACAATTATTAGCATATCAGTTAAATATATTGACAGATAGTAATGATGAATTATTAGAAATTAAAGATAGTTCGTTTATTACAATACCGCAATATGGTGCTATATGTTGGTTTATAAGTATGTTAACATGTTTAACATACAGTGATAAAAATAAACAATTATTACTAGAAAAAAAAGAGATAAATGAAGAAAAAATAATAGATATAAAGGAATTTACAGATGATATGAAAAGTGATGAAATATTTGTATCATTTATATATTATATAATTGATAAAATAACAAAAAATTTTAACAGATATGATAAACCATTGAAAAAAAATTGTGATTTATTCTATAATTTAAAGAAAATACCAATATTATTCTTAACAACAATGATTGATGAATATAAAGATAAATTTCAATTAAGAGTAGAACAAATAAATAAAAAAGATGATGAGAAAAAACAACCACCTTCTAATACAAGTTTATTCAATTTTTTAAAGTCTTTTATAAGTAATCCAGAAAAAAAAGAAGAATCAGAAGAAGACCAATTAAGTTTAAAAGAGTATTGTGAAAATGAAATTAAAAAAAATAATGTAAATGTAACAAATTTTATTAATAAAAAAATATCTGATGATAAATCATCTATGAAATTATTATTAACACATTTTTCAATAATAAAATTATTTTACAGTTTATTAAACATAAATTGTGCTTATATTTATAAAATAGGCGACAATTATCATAAAACACCTGAGAAAAACACAAATTATGATGTAATAATAATAGATTATACGTATATTATTAATAATGATGAAAATGTAAAAAAAAATGTTATAAAAAATACTGGACAAATTATTGATGGTATAATAGAAAAATTAGAAAATAAAAATATTAAATTTAATGGTGAAATATATGAAATAGATTATGTATTACATGCGACAGATACTCATTTAACTTGTCATAATTGTGGTCATTGTATTAGTAATATACAATATCAAGGAGAAGAATATTATTATAATTCAACAGACAGTATTAAAAAAATAAAATGCGGTGATGAAACAATAAGAATACCATGTAATTTAATAAAAGAAGAATGGAAAACAAAATTAGACAGTGACCGATGTTATAAACTTCCTAAATGTAAATATTTGCCTGAATATACACATGATAAAATAAAACCAACTATCAAAGAAATACTTAAAAATTCATCTCATGATAATATATGTTTTAATAATAGTGTAAATACTAGAATTTGCTATGTAAAACAACGATAAAAAAATAAAAAATATTTTTGTATTATAAAATCTAATGTCAACTGAAAAGGAATCAATGGATTGCGATGAATGTTTTATGAAATTATATATAATTGATATTGAAATGACTGATAATATGAACATTGATGATAAAGATGATAATTGTATCTATTATAATAACAAAAATAAAAGAAAACGTTCAAGATATTTATATGGTTTTTTGTAATTTTTTTGAATCTTTTGAATCTTTTTTATTTTTATATAATAAACCAAATGAAATACTTAGTTTATAATAGATTTTACCAATAGCACATATATCATCATCAATATTGTTAAATTTAATTTTGTTTTCTTTATAAATTTCTAATAAGACGTTTTTGAAGAAATTTATAATATATAATTGATATGCTATGTGTTCTTTTGTTGTGTCTTCAAAAATTTGTTCAGCAACAGCATATAATTTTTTATCACTTAATTTAGTATTAAATGTAATAAAATTAACATATTCTTTTTTGGCATTTGAACTATTATAAATATATTTTAAATAGTATTCATATGAATTTTTTTGTAATTTTTCAATTTTACTATAATCATAAGTTATTAATAATAATAATAATTTAAAAGCATTAGTATTTTTTAATTGATTTATATGTTCTAATAATTCTTTATCATAAATACTTTCAGATTCAGGTAAAGATCTTTCAAAAACGTTAATTAAGTTTTGAATATTAGAATTTTTTTGATATTTTGAAGTTTTTAAATAATTTGTTATAAATTTTAGAGTATCAACACTTTGTTTTTTATGTTTTATATTTTCCATAAAAATTAATAAATCAACATCATTAGTCTTTTTATTAGTATTAGATTCACGTAATTTGCTTATTGATTTTAAAGATTCTTTTTGAACCTTCTTTGAAGTATCAAGAATAGTTTTTTTAATAATATTTTTAACAATATTAACTTCTAACTTTTGTTCTTTTTTAGATGTTTTTAATTTATTAAAAGTATTTGGAATTGGAGTATTAGTAGTTTGTAATAATTCACCTGCTCCACCTCTTCGTGATCTTGCAGCAGCTCTTCTAGCATTTAAACGAGCAATTATAGGACCTAATGTCGCATTATCAGAAGGTATTATATAATTTTCAATATCATCTAATTCAGTTATATTATTATAACATTCACATAATAGATAAACTCTATTCAATACAGTTTGCTCACCTTTATTCACTAAATCTATTAATTTAAATTGCGATTGACCTAATCTAAATGGTCCATTAGCAATTCTTGGTAATATATCATTGATTGGTACTGGCATTAATGATGGATTTTTTTTTCGTTGAATATTTAAAAAATGCTCTAAAATACCATTAACAAAATTACCACTATTTGGATTGTATATATTATGATACAAAATATTTCTTATATCATCATTATTTTTAGGATGTAAAATTTTTCTATTAATTCCATTAGGTAAACGAACATAATCAAGATCTACAAAATCAATATCAGATTTTTGTCCATTACATACTCTATGAGCCCACGCATAGTTTATTCTTGAAATCACATGTATAAACCATATAAGTTTTCTGTCTTCTTCTCCTGATTGACCATCCAAAGTTAGATCTAGATGAGTTGTTATATAATCAAAAGTAAATTCTGCATTATCTGGTGCTGATATAAAATTTTGTTGATATCCCATAATATTTTTAATTAAACCATAAACCATAATATTAAGAAGCCAAGGATTTATACCTTCGTTAATAGCATTACATGCTATTATATGGTCGCATTCAGGATAACAATGATCATGTGGAGCAGCAGGTAATATCCAAGGACATCTATCATATTCAGATGACGTTTCTGCATATTGATTCATTAGTTTTGCACGAAAAACATCAATATGAGGAATAAGAGAGGCATCACATATATAACATCTTGTTCTACCATCTAATGGTATTTCACCTAACGCAAAATTACATTGTTCAGCGGCAGAACTTACTTCAGCAATATCATGTTGTCTTTTTTGTTGTAATTGGTCTCTTGTAGCCGGAGGTAATCCTCTTATTATAGGCATATTAATACTATTAATTATAAAGAAAGTTAAATTTCACAAATAAAAAAATGAAATAATATAAATTTATTTATAATTTATGTCTTCGCATAAAGTTTCCTTAAATAAAATTTATCTTGAAAAATGGCTTGAAAAAGGTTATAAAATTCCTATTTGTATAAATAATGGTTGTGAAAATAAGGTTACAATAAGACATTGGTCAGCACAAGGTGATCCATCGTTGAAAACGGAATGTTCAAGATGTTCAGACGCAAGAATACACAATAAAACTATTATTGGAATAACATTTCATAAAAAAAATTATTGTGAAAATAAAGATGGTATGTTAGGATTTGTATGTCCAATGGATAAATCAAGATATGATGAATTTCCAACTGATATATATCATATGGATCATTTTGACGGAAATCATCAAAATAATATTTTAAGTAACTTGAAAACATTTTGTGCTATTTGTCATACTCGTAAAGGAAGAGAATGTGGCGATTTTAATAAATTAAAAAGATCAAAACGCATTAACATTGACAAAGTTTAGTTCATATATTAAATTTATTATTTTTTCTTTTGAATATTTTTTATATTCAGGATTATTATTGACTAATTCATATAAATATTTTTTATTAAATTTATTTAATTTCTTTTTAATTTCTTCTTCATTTAAATCAATATAATCATCTTTATTAAATGATATTCTTAATTGATTATTAGTTATTTTTGAAGTTTTTTTAATTCTTTCTTCAAATATATTTATATATTCTTTATGAATTTCAAATCCTATGCTTTTTCTATTTAATTTAAAAGCAGATATAATTGTTGTTCCAGAACCAACAAATGGATCTAAAATTAAATCTCCACAAAATGAATAATATTTTATTAAATTATCTACAAGTAATTCGGGATATGGCGCCGGATGTTTAGATTTTGTTTCTGGATTTATTTTCCAAACATTTGTTCTTTGATATCCATCATCAACCTTACTATTTAATGATGTAATAGCGTCATAACTTCTTACGATTTTATCAATTAAATATTTAGAAGGTTTTTGAAACACAAATATATATTCGTTAATAATATTTGGTTTATAAGCCACTGGTTGTCTATGTTGAAAAAATCCTCCATTTCTATTTTTTGATGAACCTTCTGGTTTTATCCAAACAATATCTTCTATAAATTTCCATCCTAATTCTTCCATCAAAGGGATAAAATGAAATGCTAATGGTATTCTAATACTTTCGCAATTTCTATTTTCTCTTTGAATAAGAATATTGCTTAAATTTACACAACACATTCTACCTTCTTCTGTTATTTCATATACTAAACTAAAAACTGTTTTTAGTGTTTCTAAATATTCTTTATAATCACTATAATTTACATAATCTTTAACATTATAATATGGAGGTGATGTTATTGTTAAATGAACTTTTTTATTTTCATTTTTCATATTAGTCAGCCCTTTAATACAACATAAATTAACAATTGTATAATCATCAGTTTCTATTTTTAAAACTGAATCGTTCATATATTATATAAATAGACTGAAATATTAAAATCATTTTTTAAATTACAAAAAATTATGTACGCTGATTTTGTAATACTTGATAAATGGTTGATGTTTCTCTTGTGAGAAATCCGAAATCAGGTTGATCATCTACTTCATTATCATAATCTTCAACGTATAAATCATTATTAATATTTGGAGATGGATTTACTGATTTTTCTTTAAGTTGGCATAGTTGAATATCTGGATTTTGTGACATTATATATTTTTTATTTTATAATAATTAAAATCATTTTTTTTTAAATAATTTAATATTAAATAATGTCCCAGCCTACTATTAAAATTTCTACTGTTTTAAATTCTAAATTAAACTCAAATGGCGGTACAATGACAGGAGCTTTAACATATAATACTACAACTGGTAATAATCCAATACTTATTTCTTCGTCTTTAACAACAGCAAATAATGCTATTCAATTTATTAATAATGATAATAAAACTGCTTATATTGGCTTAGGTGCTACAAGTATGTCAGGAGGTGGATATTATTGTAGTAATTTATATTTTGAATCAACAGCAGCTTATGGTGGAATGATATTTAATACAGGAGGTAATGTAGGTACAAATGTACCAAGAATGATAATATTGGCAAATGGCAAAGTTGGATTAGGAACAACAAATCCAATATCATCATTTCATATATATGAAGCAACTGGTACTGATAATACTGCTACATATGGAACAATTACTTTACAACATGGAAATAGCGGAGGAGTATCATCAATTTTATTTACATCAACTGTTAATTATAATAGTGATTTTGGTTATATAAAATTTATTGATAATGTTGGTAGTACAAGTAGTTATACAGGTTATAATTATTTTGGGGCAACTAATACAGAAGTAGCAGCATTAATAATAGGTTGTGAAAATGATAATACAACTGTTTCTGGACCAGATAGTGTAATAATAAATCCTGCCGGAAATATAGTATTAGCACCTAAAAATAATGTAACATATATAACAGGAAATGTAGGAATAGGAACAACTAATCCTGGTAATTCAATAGATGTTAGAGGAGGTAATATAAATACATCTGGTTCATTTATAAATAATTATTCAACTACAAGTAATATACATATATCATATTTTAATCCAGCTCCATATAATAATGGCAGTACATCAGCAAATCAAACAACATCATATATTCAATTATGTACATCTACAACAGCAGGATTTGCAGTAACAGCACCATATTTAACAGTTAAATGTTCAGATATAGCAAATGCTTATGGGACTATTGTTACTTTATCTTCACAGGGAGTATATTGGTCTGGTTATAATTTAGGTACTAATATAGTATTAGATAGTAGTTTTGCTACAAATGGTAGTGGTAATAATGGAGGAACAATTACATTTCAAGTGGGTACTTATGTAAGTACTTTAAATAGAAATGGATTTTATGTAAATGGAACTTTTATAAGTAGTTCAGATAAAAGACTAAAAACAAATATAGAGACATTAAAAGAACCTTTAAATACTATAAAAAAATTAAGAGGTGTTTCATTTAATTGGATTGAAAAGAATAATAAGTCAATGGGTTTAATAGCACAAGAAGTAGAAGAAGTATTACCATTTTTAATTTTAAATAATATAGATGGATTTAAAGGAATATCTTATAATTCTTTAATAGGTTTATTAATAGAAGGAATAAAAGAACAACAAGAACAAATAAATAAATTGATTATTGAAGTTGAAAATTTAAAAAACAAATAAATACTTAAAAATAATCTAAATATTATTATTAATTTAAAATGCCTTTTGGAAGTGTAATTAAAGAATTGAAAAATCAATTAGAAACTTCTAATGCTGGTTCTAGATGGTCTGATGAAGAAAATGAACAATTATTAGAAGAACTTAAAAACAATAAATCTTATGAAGATATTGCCAAAGATCATAAAAGAACAATAACTGCTATTAAAGCACATGTCATTTGTTATGTAATCTTTCCAATTTATAAGATTGATGAAATAGAATCCAAGATTGATGAAATATCAGAAAAATATAATATTGAACCTGAAATAATTATCAGATATGTAAAAAAACAAATAAAAAATAATGAAGATAAAAAAGATGTTAAAGATAATAAAGAAATTACTGTAAATAAGAGACTAGAAAATATTGAAAAAATTTTAATTAAATTAAATGAACAAATAGATAAAATAACATCTTTATTTTAATCATCATCTTCTATGAATTTACATTTAACATTAGGATCTCTTTCTTCATCTTCGTCAATTTCTTCAACAAAATCATAATCAATATAATTATTTATTTTATATCCATTTGATTTATAATATTTAATTCTTTTATTTCCCTTAAATTTAAAAACAGAAAAATCATCATAAATATCAATACATAAAGGAACATATTTGCGTTCATTCTTTTTTTCTCGTAAAATTCGTCCTACCGATTGTTGAATATCTCCGATTGGGCTGGCTAATATTACAGTATTTAATGTAGGAATATTTAAACCTTCACTGCTCATTTGATAAGTAGCTAAAATTATCTGTTTAGTTGCTGAAATATCTAAGTCAGACATTTTCATTCCTCCTACATAATAACCATAAGAGGCAATTTCATCATTTTTAATAAATTCCTCTAAATCTTTTAATTGATTTTTACGTTCTGATAAGATTAAAATCTTTCTTTCTGGTTCTTTCTTCAATACTTCTTTTAATAAATTAATGATAAATTGAGTTCTTGGTTTAAAATTACAAATATTATTAACCATTGAGACAATATTAGGAGTTCCATTATACATCGTTTTTACATAACTATAATCCAAATCATGAACATAATATTTATGAAGATTTACAATCATATCACAATCTTCACAATTATTCTTAATCTTATAAACAGACTTTCCCAAATACCACTCAAAAACCTTCCTTAAACCATCTTTTCTATTTAAAGTCGCTGATAATCCCAATGTAATACGAATATTCATTTTACGAAATGCTCTTGAAAATACTTCCGATGCTATATGATGACACTCGTCAATAATAACTAAACCAAAGTCGCTAAAAATAGAAGAATCATAATCACGGATCGCCAATGATTGTAATGTAGCAATGACAATATCTTTGTTTTCAACATCAATTTTATTTTGCTTAATTTTACCGATTCTTGCTTCTGGAACAAACATCTTAATACTATTAATGAATTGTTCGTTCAAGAAATCTTTATGAGAAATGAATAAAGTTTTCTTTTTAAAATAACAAGCAACATAAATAGCCATAATAGTTTTACCAAAACCACAAGGAACGCTAATAATTCCTCCCAACTTCTTTTTCTTATTAACATTCTCAATAAACGCATTTATAGGTTCTTGTTGAACCTCGCGTAACTTTCCATTAAATTCTAAAAGAGGACAATCAATCCCAAAACTTAATTTATCGTCTAATGGAAATCCGAACTTTTCAATGCCGTAACATTTAGGAACATAAAGTTTATTATCATTTTCAAGATAAATTGGATACTCTTTTTCAACTGAAAAAGCGGCATTTGAAAATACCTTAGGACTAACCAATAATTCTTGTTTAATTTTCTTAATTAATTCTTGGTTGTCTTCGGTTTTTTTAATACCATAACCTTTATTATTAAGAGAAGTTATAATATTCATCATTTTAATAATATTAATTTATTTTTATATATAATTATTTATATAGTAAAGATGATAATAAATTTTCTTAGGGCGTTATTAATATTAGTAGCAATATTTGTAATTATTATAGATGTTGATTTACCTATAATCATAAATACACCAACTAATCAACTATTCATTGGTATTTTAATAATAATTACCATGTTAGTTGTTGATGAAATAATTGGATTTTTATTAGGTTTAATATTCTTGATATTATATTTTAAGTTTTATCAGAAAAAAATAAATCCATCATCAAAAACCACTGATCCATTTTCTCAATATTTATTAAACCCTTTTGTTGATGCTTTAAATAATATAAATACATCTACTGGCGCAGATACCAAACCACAACCATATTCATTACAGCCAGTAATACCTGAACATTTTGTTCAAAATTCAACAGATGGTAGTGTAACAACAATGCCTTATATATCAAATGAACTACTAAAAGCAGCGCAAACAAATATATATGATGAAAAAAATTATAATTTAGAAATTATGCAAGATGGTGGTAATTTTTATGGTATTCAAGGTTTAAATAGTGACAACAAGCATTATGAAGCATTTGATAATCAATACACACAATACAACTCAGTTTAATTATAGAAGATTATAGAAGAATAATACATAAATAGCAACAAATATGATAACTAATTTAATAAAATAATCATAAGAAGTTAGCATCAATGAAATATTTTCAGGAACTTTGCTTAAAATTGTTGAAAAAATATAAGGATTAATTATTATAGCAATGACTATACAAATGATAAATGATTTTACAATAAGTTCATTATCAATATATGATTTATTTTTTTGTGGTTTTACAGGTTGTTGCTGTTGAAGTTGTTGAGGAGGTGGTTGAAGTTGCTGTTGTTGTTGTAGAGGTTGATATTGCTGCACCGGTCTCTGTTCATTTATTTTATATTTATTAGATTGAGACTCGTTGATTGCTAATTCTTGTTCAAATTCGTTTAAAACATCTCTTATCATTGGATCATCATTCGTTTCATCTGTATTTCCAGCAGTTTTAAAAGGTATTTTATCTATCGGTGTAATCATATTATTTTGTGATTGTGGCGCCAATGGTTGCTGTTGTTGCATTTATACTATTATAATTTAAATATATATATATAAAACTTACGCAAATATTTTATCAAAAAATGTTTTTTCTGTTATTTTATTATCAGGACGCGTATTAGTATCATATTGATTTAAAGCATGATCATTACATTTTGCTGGTTTTATTTTATATCTATAACAAGTATCTTCTATTTTAAATACTTTTCCATTTACCTCGTCCGGTCTTGGAGCATAATATAAAACACAATTTTCTTTACAAACTCTGTTAAATAATAAAGCTAATGAAATGCCAAATAGTGAACTTAAAAAGATTTGTCCAACACTATCATAAAATAATCTATCTATAATATCTTTGGTATCTATCATAATATATAATTCTCTATTTAAAGTTTATTTTTTTATATTATAGGTTGATCAATCGCTTTATCAGTACATTTTATTTCTTCTACTTGATATTTATAACATACATCATTCTCATTCTTATAAACTATTTTATCAACATTATAAGGAGTTGGATATTTTATAATCATTTTTGGTTTTGGCGTTGAAATATAGACATATAAAATTCCCACAGCAAATGAGATTATAAAGGCAAACACATTAAACTTAAAGACCTTCGGATTATTTTCCATGTATTATTCTAATAAATAATAAATATAATTGTAATAGAGATTAATAATGGATGATACTTTTAAATATTTAAAGATAATAATTTACATAATTATCTTCTCATTATTAGTTCATTATGGATATATATCATTTAGCAATATAAATTTCATTTTGATGTTATTATACACCTTTACAGTTAGACCTGTTTTATATTTATATGATACTTTTTTTACTGTTATGTCAAGTTTATTTATAATACCTAAATATATTTATCAATTATTGGAAAAATTATTTGATTCAATTATGAAAATATTTGGATTTGTATTTAGTGTTATTAATTATTTAAGTATTTTAATATTACACGTTGAAGATGATATTATTTAATAATTTTATAATTAAATAGACTTGTATAAACATCTGGAACTTCTATATATTCAGGTCTAATGAATGATATATATTCATGTAAATCTTTAACATTCTTTGTTTCTTTCCAAACATTATATAAATATAGTTTTTGTTCTAAATAGGCATCATAATTTTGCTTATTAATTTTTCGTGGTTCTTCATATTTTACTTCATAATATTCTCTGTTTTCTTGTTTTTTTATTTCATGTTCTTTTTTTGAAATGTTATATTTGTTAACTTTATCTAATAATTTTAATTTATTATTATCCGATTTTAAATTTATATTATCAATAAGTAAATAACCAATATCTTTTAAAGTGCTATTCATATTTATTATTTCATATTATATTTTTTTTGCGTCATAAATCAAAGGTTGTGACGTTTCAAAAATACTTTTATAAAATTCATCTAATTGTTCATTTGGTGTTAATGTTTCCTCATATTGTGTAATAGGAACATATTTAATTAATGTCTTTGGATGTTCCATATTTTTATATTTATTTTCATAATAGGTTTTAATGATTAATATAGTTCCAAAAAACAATATAAATAATGCTATTGACTTCATTTTATTTATATTAATAAAAAAAATTAAAATTTAAAAAAATTATTGAGGTGTATCAGTTGTAACTTCGGTTACTACAACAGGCGCTTCGGTTTCATTAGTAGTTGAAGCTTCTAATGATGCTTCGGTTGTAGCATCAGGAACAACTACATTAGTAGGTTCAGTTGAAGGTTCATCAGAAGTAACTTCGGTATTGCTTAGTTTAGAAGCAGTCCAAGGATCAGGTTGTGATAAATCATCAGCTATATTTTCAGGTTGTTTTGAAGCACCTTTTGCTTTAAGTTCGGCTGTACGTTTTTCAAAAACTTCATCCTTACTTTGCATATTTTGTTTGTATTCTTTCATTAGAGTATTTAGTTGAGTTTCAGAATATTCTTGATCGCCAAGATCATTTGGATTTGGAGACCACGGGCACCAGCAACCAACTTGGCAAATATAAATATCAAATTTGTCATCTTGACGTTTGATAAATTGACTACGATTCTTTGCTTCGTCAAGAGTATCAAAGGTACCACGAACTTTAATGCCACGCATAGAAGTTCTGAAATTATTTTCTCTATGAAAATCTGCTTCTATATCAGCACCATGTGTATTTTTGAAAAATTTATATTGACCATCCATTTCATCAGTATTGAAGATATATTCATGATTAGAACGAATATTTTTTATAAGGTCAGCTGAATCTGGATATTTATTTTCAAGACATTCTAAAAGGGTTTTAACATCTTTTCCAAATTGTTCAGTGAATTTTGAGAAATAATAAGCTTCCTTGTCTTTTAAAATATCTTCGGGACTTAAAAAAGAAATTAAACAATAATTTTGTCCCCGAATTGGTTTATCTTCATCAAGATAATCTTTGGTTTTTGTTGAAACAAGTACTTCTTCCATATCTAATAATTATATATATTAAAAAATCTTATATCTTTTTTTTATTATAAAATAAAAAATATTTTATAATATTAAGTATAAAATATGAATAGTCAACCTTCATACAGTTTTGACATTTGGGAAGCTTTAATCCGTATTCTTAAATACGCCATAGAAGCCATAGTTGTTGCTTTTGCCGCGTATGCCCTTCCAAAGGAAAAATTACAATTCAATGAAATATGGATGATTGCCCTAACTGCTGCTTGCTTATTCTCCATATTCGATCTCATATCTCCGTCTATATCTGCTGGCGCACGTCAAGGTGTTGGTCTTGGTGCCGGTTTCCGCCTTGTCGGATTCGCTTCTTAGAGTGAAGGTATAACTTTATAATTTAACTCTTCGCATATTTTTTTCCATATTTGGTCTTGAACGTATAATTTTTCTCTACTTTTTAATAATGGAAAGAATTTAAGATATTCGTTTAAACCTAATATTTGAAAAAACTTATATAAAACATAACTATATGATAAGAAATTCTTTCTATCTTTGGGACAATGTTTTAGAAAAGGTCCTTGAATTTCCTTAAACATAGAACATAATTTTTCTTCTAATTCCGTTGAAAATTGAGGCGTCGGTATTCCATTAATACGATTAATAATATAATTAATATGTTCATAATATTTATTTATTCTTAATCTTTTTAATATCTCTCTCATCTTAGAATAAGTAATATTTTTAGTATCGTGTATCTTTTCTTTTTTAATTTCATTTAAAATCTTCTCAAAAATATCATTAGGAATATCAGTGCTTTCTTTTCCTTGAACTTGATTACACCACTCCCTAAAATGATTAATTCTCTTATAACTAAAATGAGAAGTGTCCTTAGTATTTTGTTTTAATATTGGTCTATTCTGTTCTACTAATAATAATTCTTGATAGCCACAAGTATTACAAATCATGATAGCATCCTGTTGTAGACATATAAGAGGAATATTACATTTCCTACAAATTTCTGTATTTTCTTGATCAATCCTTTTAATATGATATTTATTGGTAATTGCCAAATATTTATCCACTAATTCGCTTTTTTCAATAATTTTATCATCTTCGTGTTCTATTTCAGTTATATTAGTATTTATTGTTTCTTCCTTGATTATATTAAAAGATTCTAAAATAGACTTGTTTTTAAATTTAGGAACTGTTATATTAGGTGCTGCTACGGTTGATTGTTTTTCAAGCATTTCATAATAGTTAAATAAAATATCACTAGTATTTTCATAGTATTCAATTTCATCAAAATGATTTATATTGTTTATTTGATCATTTATGTTTTTCAATTCTTCTTTTATTTTTATATTACTATTCCATAATTCATTATAAAATTCTTCATTTTTAATATTTTCATTATTATATTTTATTATCTCATCATTTATTAGTTTATTGTGTCTTTCTAAAATACCAATTTTATCCATAAAATTTTTATCATCTATAATTTTTTTTGTATAACTTGTTATAATCTTATTATGCATTGCATCTAGAGTAGATAAATCCTTTGTTATATCTATATTTTGAAATCGTTTCTTAGATGTTTTATCTTTAAACATGTATGTATAATAATAAAAAATGCGAATATGCTTTTATATATCTTATTAAATATATTTTTTTCTCCTATTATAGTATAAAGAATATAGCATAAATGGGTGGTGGTCTTCTTCAACTTGTTGCTTATGGTGCTCAGGATGTTTATTTAACTGGCAATCCTCAAATAACTTTTTTTAAAGTCGTATATCGCAGACATACTAATTTTGCTATGGAAGCAATTCAACAAACTTTCAGCGGAACTGTTAACTTTGGCGGAACTGTCTATTGTCAAATTTCTCGCAATGGTGATTTAATCCATCGTACTTATTTACAAGTGGATCTTCCAATCTTAACCGGTACTGATTCATATGTTAATTATGTTGGTCTACGTCTATTAAAAGCTATCACCATTGAAATCGGTGGTCAACAAATAGACAAGCATTATGCCGACTGGTTATATATCTGGAATGAACTTTCCCTTCCAGGTGGAAAACGCAATGCCTACAATAATATGGTTGGTGCTGATGCCAATATTGTTAATTCTGGTGCTAATTCAGTCAATGGTTCTACCACTACTCTTTTCATCCCTTTTGAATTCTGGTTTTGCCGCAATATTGGTCTTGCCCTTCCTCTTATCGCCCTTCAATATCATGAAGTTCGTGTCAAGATTGATTTCGCCCCTCTATCTGATTGTGTCTACAAAAACACAACTGGCTCATCTGCTGCTGCTGACATTACCCAAACCATTGCCTTATCAAATGCTAATATCTGGGTTGATTACATCTATTTAGACACTGATGAACGTCGTAAATTCGCCCAATTATCCCATGAATATTTAATAGAACAATTACAATTCACTGGCACTGAAAATCTAAGCTCAAATACTAATAGTATCAAACTAAATTTCAATCATCCAGTTAAAGAATTAGTATGGGTTGGCAAATTCAATGGCACTTCTGGTGCTCAAACTAACAATAACCAATGGTATAATTACACATGGCCTTTTGTTGGCTCAACTGCTGGACCAAACTGGAATAGTAATTTTGGAACACCAGATTATACATTATCCAACTTATTAAACATTGGTTCTTCAAATGTTGCTGGAATTGACAATTTAATAAATACTGCTGGAAATATTACAAATAGCAATGTTGTTAATTTAATAAATTATCAAATAGAACCATATTCTGATTCTTCTGTTGCTACCTCAAATGTCAATCCTTTCAGCACTTGCCTCTTACAATTAAATGGAAATGATCGTTTCAACGTTCGTCCTGGAAGCTATTTCAACTTAGTCCAACAATATCAACATCATACCAACATTTCTCTAAATCGCGGTATCAATGTTTATTCATTTGCCCTAAAACCGGAAGAACATCAACCATCAGGCACTCTAAATATGTCTCGTATTGATACTGCTGTTCTTCAAGTAACTCCATATCAATATGTTTCTGGAAATATATTAATATACGCTGTTAATTATAATGTTCTTCGTATTCTTTCAGGTATGGGAGGATTAGCGTATTCTAATTAAATTAAACTATATACATTTTTTTTCTCCTATTATAGTATAAAGAATATAGCATAAATGGGTGGTGGTCTTCTTCAACTTGTTGCTTATGGTGCTCAGGATGTTTATTTAACTGGCAATCCTCAAATAACTTTTTTCAAAGTGGCTTATCGTCG